>UMLO01058550.1_pt1 | contig 23071 bp, 26 predicted proteins | sample 1966551 | NCBI WGS metagenome assembly UMLO01 (sample SAMEA4836201, study PRJEB28245) | human gut metagenome | biome: gut microbiome; material: fecal sample | place: Denmark | collected 2008
TACTCTTTGAGTTTTATCTGTCAACTGATATTGACAATATCAACTGCCAGCGCGCTGTGAGCCGCGGCTGTAAAAATCTGCTCTGTGCCTTTGACACAGCCGGCGCGCCGGTGATTGTTCCGGTTCATGATGTGGAATACCTGTTCAGCACCACTGTGGACAAGTCCGAATGCCGCGCCATCCTCACGAAAGCCAACTTCTGTGAGCTGTACAAAGGCTGGATCGACGAGCATATCCGTAACCCTCACGCCTGCCCGTTGAATGATTTGTACGTCAACTGGGAGGCCCCAGACCCTTGCGCAGCGAGGATTTTTCTGAATCGGTAAACAGGCGCCAAATAACAACAATCCCCAAGGTGACGTATGCCGCCTTGGGGATTGCTGCTTATTATACTCACTATATGTGTCAGCCTCTAAAATCGGCCAAAGCACTGGCTATCAAATCTATTGGCGGCGAAGATATAGATGGCTCTTCTTTCTGCGAATTCCGAGTGCGTCCCATGGTCTGCTTTTCTAAGTATTCCTGCACGATTTGCTCAATCAAGGCGCGGTCCGTCTGCTGAAAAGACTTCGCATCTGCCTTTTCATAGCATAGAATTGCATCGGCAAGATACTGTGCTTTGCCCCTGTCACGCTGCCGTTCCAAGTATTCTACGGCACGCACATGGTCTGGATTTTCCATGTCGAAGCGAACCGTAAAGCGCCCCCGGTCCTTTTTCAGCTTCATGGTTCATCACTCCCCTGTCACGGTGCAGCGGTAAAGATACTCAAAGCCCTTGGCATTGGCATTCACGTCCTCCACAAAGACGGGGTGTGCCACCTTTCCGGATGTTTCGATTTGCCGCCGCAGCAGGCAGGCACCGCCGCCTACGAAAATCACTCGTCCCGTGCGCAGGTCAAGCTGACGCTCGCGCAATGCACCCAGCATATCATTGACAAACTCCTGCGCCTGATATTCCACCAGCGCGGCGACTTCTTCCCCGTAACTGCTTCCCTGCCCCTGCAAGAGAATAGCATCCACATCCGTTTCCTCCAGCAGAACATCCAAGTCCGAGCTCGCCTTGGAGCGGATACGGTTGTACAGCAGGATCACGCCATTTTCCAGCGAGTCACAGGTAGACAGGTCGGCGTGGCCGTTCTTCAGCATCAGATAGTCCGCTGTAAAGCCTCCCACGTCCAGAATCAGCGCGCGCGGCACGGTTGCCAGCTCGCCCAACATCATGGCCGCCGCTGCAAACGCCTGCGGATAGCACTGCACATCGCGGATCAGGATGCTGTACAGCTTGTCACGGTAGGAGAAGTAGATGGGTTCCTTGCGTTTGAAGTAACGCACGAATGCCTTGTTCTGTGTGCCGAAATGTGCGGGCGGCAGTCCGATGGCAAGGTCAATGGGCATCAGCCCGGAAGTATAAGCGTTCTGTGCTTCGATTTCCTCCGCAATGGCAAATAGCGACAGGATAAAGAACCGCTCGTCTGTGGTTTTGTCCTTCTGGTACGGGATACGCTGCGCTGACAGCGTATAGTAACTGCCGCCGTATTTCAGTATATCCCTGCCGTAAGGTCTGGTTTTGCTTTTTTGTACACCGGAAACAATGGCGTTTCCATGGACGGTTTTGACCTGTTTGTTGCCGTGGTCGATAGCAATAAGCATAACATCAACTCCCTTCGATGCTTATATTTACCTTATACGTTTTGAATACGTCATTTCCCAACAAATTTACGCATTATTTTTTCTTATACGCAATAATACGCATTATTTATTTGTTTGCATTTCCCCGGCGGGTGCGCTATAATGGGCAAAGTAAGTAAAAACACAGGAGTCCGCCATGAACAAAACGCTTGAAATCAGTGCTATGCAGTATGATTTTCATATATTGACTAATACTAACCAAAAGTAGCGCTCAATTTTCGCAACGGCACCTGCTACGCTTATTTTGAGGTGAGAAGTTTGGAAAATATCTATCTTGAAATCGGCAAACGCATCCGGCAACAGCGAAAAGCCCACGGCCTGACGCGAGAAGAGTTCGCAGAAAATTTAAGTACAACCATGCAATATATCAGTCGTTTGGAACGGGCAAAAAACAAGGTATCAATCGAATATCTGTACAGAATCGCCGATGCATTGGACTGTTCAATTTACACCCTGCTGCCAGCCACGCAGTTACCCCAAAGAAAATTCTTTTCGGAGGAGCTGATGTATCAACTGGATCACTGTTCGCTCAAGCAAAAGCAGTTCATTGCCAATTATGTCACTTGGTTCTTGCAGCAGGACATCGGCGGGGAAAGCGACACATAAAACAGGAGCAACTTATATGCTTTGGATGTATATGGCGATGCTGGAAACAGCGGAACAGAAAGATAAAATCGCCTATATTTATGAAAACTATGCAGGGATGATGTACCATGTAGCCATCGGTGTGGTGGGAGAACACTATTTGGCGGAGGACGCCGTACATGAAACCTTTTTGCGTCTGATACGGATAATAGATGAAGTGGAAATCGATGACGCAAAGAAGCTCAAACGTTTTCTTGTACTGTTAACACACAGCAAAGCGGTGGACGCCGTGCGCAAACTGAACAAGATGAAGCCAACGAGCGATGATGAGCTTGCGAATCATCCCACAACCGAGAATGGCCCCGAGGACGTTGCGCTGAACGCAATCGCTTTTTAGGAGCTGGTTGCTTTTGTGAAACAGATGGATGACAAGTACAGAGACCCTTTGGATTTGCGCATGATGGGATACTCCATCCAGGAAATTGCCGAAATTTTGGAAATCACGCCGCAGAATGCAAAAGTACGGCTTCACCGGGCAAGGCAGATGATTCTGAAAGAAATGGAGGCACAAGATGAATCAGCAGGAAAACCGTGAAATCCGTATCTCGCCAGATGCCTTGATTGCACTTGTAGTGGCTGAGGCTGAAGATCGGGAGCTATCCGCCATGCCGAGTCTGGAAGAGATGAACGCGGCCTTCCATCCTTCGGAAGAATTTCAGAAGAAGATGGACAGGCTGCTCAAGCAGGCCAAACGGAAACAGGAACGTAAAGGTGCCTGGCGCGCTACAAAGCGGCTGTTCGTGGTGGCCACGACGGTCGTGACGGCGTTTGCTTGCATACTGATGCCTGTGCAGGCTGTGCAGGAGGCGGTGGTATCCACCGTGCTGAATTGGCGGGATCAGTTTGTGGAGATCCTCTATTCCAAGGAAGATGATCCAAATGCAGTGATTCTGCTCCAAAATGTTGAATTGACCTATTTGCCGGAAGGGTTTACAGAGACGCCTTCTAATAGAACATCAAACACCAGTTTTTGTGGAATGAGTATCAATCAGAAAACGGCGAATGGTTAACAGTACGGATATTGCCCATACAAGATAAACAATCAACTTTTGTTGATGACGAATATACCCATTATTATCAGATTTCTTTTGATTGAATCGACGCTGTTTTGGGTTCCACTATAGACGGGAGTAATGTATTAGTATGGCAGAATGATGGCTTAACCTATCAAGTGAGTTCCAGTTGTGACTTATCCGAGATAATCAGTGTCGCTGAAGGGATAAAGTTGGATAGTTCATCAAATGGATGACAGCAAGATAAATTTCAAAAATGTTATTTATGGGTGTAACCTTTTTCATTTTCATACGAATAGAAGGTATGAGGTTTCCATACAAAAGAGGTGTACATATCATGAAAAAGTTTTTGCGCAGTCTGCTTGCTATAACTCTTCTGCTTGGTATTGTCAGCACAACGGCTCTTGCTGCGGAGCCCCGTTGGCGGAATGTAGCATCCATCAGCCCTAGTATGTCGGCGTATGATGGAAGCTATACAAGTGCTATTATTGCTTTGGAGGGTACAACAAAAATAGAATGTACGCTTACACTATATGAAAAGGGCTTTTTCGGAAACTATACGCAGGTATCTCAGGTCAGTGAGACTTACAACGGTCCTCGCCATGAGTTTGTCGGTTATTATGCCATTAAATCCGGGACAACGTACAAACTAAACACCACCGCCAAAGTCACCCGAAACGGTGTAACCGAAACCGTTTCAACCGACTTTGAAAAGCGCTGCTGACCCCAGCGTCCGCCCGCTCCCTTAAACCTTCCACAATCCAAACACGGGAACCTCTAAAATACAGCCGGGATGGCCTGCCAAACCTTCCTGGCTGTATTTTTTGTCGAAATATGAAACCACATCCCCAAAGCATACGTACGAATATATAGTATACGCATTTATATCTCTTGTATGGAGGATGTGGATATGCTTGCCTTTTATGTCGCCATTCTCGACACTGAGGAGCAGAAGGATAAATTCACCGAAATTTACACCACCTACTACGGGATGATGTACCAGGTGGCGCGCGCCATCACCCATGATGATAAACTTGCCGAGGATGCGCTGCACGAGACCTGCCTCGAGCTGATCGAGAAGATCGATTCCATCCGCACGGACAACGCCAAACAGCTCGCCTATTACCTGCGCATGGTCACACGGAATCGCACCATCGACTTCATGCGCAAGTGGGATCGCCGAAGTGCGTTATCTTATGACGCGGTGGATGTGGAACCAGCATCCCTACATGAAGATGCTGCGGATGTCGTATTAACCAAAATGCGGTTGGAAACAACGTTGAAAAGCCTCGATGAGATGCCACCCGTTTACCGCACCGCCTTGATTTTGCGTGTGCAGGGGTATTCCATCAAGGAGATTGCGCACATAACAAATAGCAGCGCCGCGGCCGTCAAAACCCGCATTCATCGGGCCAGGCAGCTCCTTTTGCAGAATTCTCAGAATGACCCATAATACTAACTCATAATACCGCACAAACGACTTTACAAACCGAGCTGACACAAGGTAAAATGGAAAAACAGCACCTCGCTTGTCCGGCACAGCGCGGCAGCGCTGTTTGCGGTGCTGTTTGGCATTCCAGCCAGGGGGAAATCATCGTATGCTCAGAATTGCCATATGTGATGACAGCCAGTTGTGGCTTCAAAAAATTGAGACATTGACAAGGGGTTACTTGAAAAAGATTAATGTCAAATACAGACTCGATCTTTATCAATCGGGCGAAAAGCTGCTGAAAAGCATCACCTCACCGTATGACATCGCGTTATTGGACGTCGATCTGCATAGCACGAACGGCATTGAAGTCGCCTCGCAGCTGCGAGCTACCAATCCACAAATCGTGCTGATCTTTGTCTCGGAGTATGTGGAGTATGCTCCGTTCGGTTATGAGGTGGACGCGATTCGGTATCTGCTCAAAAACCACCTGGAGCAGGCTTTTGACCGGGTGATGAGCGAGGCCGTCAAGAAGGTGCGGGAAAAACACCTGCGGTATGCCATTGTCACCGACGCAGGCAATGTGATGGTCAAGTTTGAGGACATTCTCTATGTCGAGGGACAGAAGCGCAAGGTAACGTACCACCTTCAAAACAACAACCGAGCTTCGTATGATTGCAATGAATCGCTCGGTGATGTGGAAGCACGGCTCGGCACTCAGGGCTTTTTGCGAACGTACCGGACGATCCTGGTCAACATGCGGCATATCTGCTTTCTCAACCGAACCCATCTGACTTTGACCGATGGCACGGACCTCCCGGTCAGCAAACAGAACAGCAACGAAATTATGCAGACATACAACTTATGGGTGGGCGCTTTATGATCGAACAAATATCCTTACTGACCGTGGATTTGATTGGACATATTTCCTGCCTGCTGTTGTGTACCGCGTTGTTCCGACGGACCTGCGCAAAGCGGCAGTTGGTGTTGGCATTCCTGGGAACATTGGCCGCAGGCTATCTCATCACCGTGGTGCCCGTTATCAGGGAATTCCCGATCAAGGCGATTCTGCTAGTCATGGTGTTCACCGTCTTTTGCCATGCTTGCTATGAGGGCAAGATTCTGACGCAATGCTTGTGTGCAGTTTTCAGCTATGTCATTATGCTGGCCCTGGATACGGCAGCCATCTTTCTGTTCTGCAACTGGGTGGGGATGCCGCGAGAGCAGATATTTGCTGACCCGCAGCTTTATATGATTTGTGCATTGTTCTCTTATATTGTTATCTTTGTGGTTTCTTTTGCCATTTGGCGATTTGCGCAGTCATGGACAAAAATTGAGAAAATTTCAGTATCCGGCTTTTTGGCTATGCTGGTTTTTCCGCTGGTGTCACTAGGAACCATAACATTTCTTTTCCAGGTAACGGCCAAAGACCACAGCGTCAGTCACTGGGCCATCGTAAACGCACTGGGATTGGTGGCCGCCAACGCTGTTTTGATGGGCCTGCTGCACCACATTGAGCAGGAAGCCGAGGAGCGAAAGCAAAACGTGGCACTCCAACACCAGTTCGAAACTCAATTGGAAAAAACGCAGGTTTTGCTGGAGGCCCAAACCGCCCAACGTAAGCAGACCCACGATTTCAAACACCATCTCTCGGTTCTCGGCGGTTTGCTGCAGGAGGAAAATTTGGCGGCCGCCAGGCAGTACCTGGCGGAAATCTCCGAGACAGGTCAATTGGATGCGTTGGCTGTCCATTCCAACAACCCGGTGGTGGACGCCATTTTGAACCAAAAGTATGCGCAGGCCTGTGAACTGGGGATTCAAGTGGATTTTGCCATCAACGATCTTGCCGAGTTCCCGCTTTCCAACAAAGAGACGGTAGTGGTACTTTCCAACCTGCTGGATAACGCAATCGAGGCGTGCAAGACGCAGAAGGGAACACGATTGATTCGCGTCAAGATTCAGTGTTCGGAGGAGAAAACCATTCTTTCCGTGATGAATACCATTGACAAAGCGCCCGTAATGGAAAATGGGTTGCCTGTAACGACCAAGGCCGATCCACTTGCGCATGGATATGGACTGCAAAACATCGTCTCCATTTTGGCAGATCATGGCGCCTGTCCGGCCATTCTGTGCCAGGACGGCTGGTTCCAGTTCTCCACGGTACTGTTTCATCAGACTATTTCGCCTGCGCCGGAGCACGATCAAATTACACAAAAATCCCTTTGATTTTTCTACGCATGTCATTTCGGGACATATTTTGAACGTTTCGGGACATATTCCTTGCCAACTCGCAAACAGGATGCTATTTTTAAGCCAAAGAGGTGAAGCGGTTATGCTCCATCCGGCTCAGAAAATAGCATCCTTTTTTGTGGCCAAAAAACTGATCCCGGCGCAGGACTACGAGTGGGCTGTGTACGGATTACAACGCCGGTTGCTGGCGGCAGTCTTTTATCCGATTTTGTTTTTGATCGGTCTCCTGGTCTCGGATGTATATTCCACCGTTCTGTTCTTTGTTGTCTTTACCAGCCTGCGGCACCGCGTCGGCGGTCACCATGCGGGCTCGGCTATACGGTGCCTGATAAATTCTTCGCTGATCGTTCTGTGCGGTCTGTTCTTATACCCGCAGATTACAGCCGGATGGCCGGTGGTGGGGCATTCACTGGTGGGAATGATCGCCTGTCTTGTGATTGGCCTGGCAGGTCCTTGCAATGACCCCCACATTGCCATGACGCCAGCAGAACTCGATCGAAATCGGAAGCGGATGATGTGGGAGCTGCTCGTATTGGCAGTAGCTTTCAGCGTGCTTCCACTCCTCCCTTGGGGAGTTTGGCTTAGTAAAACTGCAGCGGCGGCCGTTACCCTGGCGGCCAGTATGCTGATTGCAGGAAAAATACAGAATGGAGGTTTTACCCATGAACAAGAATGACAACCGATTCACCGAAGCGCTGGCTTCGGCACTGCACAAGATGGTGGAACGGGAACGCAGCGGCGCTGTGGACTGCTATGGCTGGAACTATCAGCCCAAGCGGCCGGAAGCTCTAACAAGAGATCCTAATGAAACCAAGAAGTAACCCCGCCTCTATGGATAGAACACCCATATGCAAAGATACAATAACTGACGCAACACGAACAAGAAAGAAGGTTATTTATGAAAAACTTCTTTTCACTATTACTCGCATTAATGTTCAGTTGTACTTTTACGGTTTGTGCATTTGCAGCAGAACCCTACGCTGAAAATAGTAACCCGCCTACCTTACAGGATACCTTACAGGAAATATTGGATAATCCAACTTATTCAAACGCTTACAAAGAGGCCGCCAAGAAAAAGTGTGATTATTTAATGAGTGTTCGCGATTCTGGACCGTCTGCCTTAACCCGGGCAAGTAATAGTATGACAATTTATGTCCCACATACGCGCCAACCTAATGGTGTTAGCTGTGGTCCCTCTACAGTGCGACAAACACTGGCTCATTATGGTCTTGTGAAAAATTTGTCCACAATTATGTCGGAAATGAGTGATGCTAGTAAACCGGCCACCTATTGTTACAGTCCAACCAATGGCATCTTTGAGATTTCGAAGATGTTTTACTATATTAATACTAGCTTGTATGGAGAAGGCGGTGACCCTACAGGGGTTGTTTATATGGCTTTGTGGAAAAATGGTGCATATACATCTTCCCAACAAATGCTGAATATGATGGCCAGCGTAATTAGCAACAATAACCCTCCAATCTTACATACAGGTGCCATTCAAGGAACAAAGCGGACCAGCTATAATGACACGAGCAAATGGCCAATTAATATTAGTTCCGGCCATTTTATGAGCGTTAGCGGATATAACCTTTCTAATGCAACAATCCAGGTAACTGATCCTGATGTAACAAATCAACAGTCTTCTAGTTCTTATTCCTCGGGCAAATATTACATCAATTCTTCGGTCGTATATTCCACCTGTGACTATTTTGCGGCTTGAAATGTAGCGCGTCAAAAAGGAACTCTACTATGAACCATGATAGGTTATTCCATAAAGGGACGGGTACAGTGCAATCAAAAAAATTATATTTTGTTCTATCTATAGTCATTGTTTTAGGTGTCACAATTTGTTTTTTCTGGCGAGTTTGGCATACTTCTGATCGATTGGTGACGATCCACGGCGAAATTATTACATCGCAAGCTGTAGATATGTACAGTCAGATTGATACAATAGGCAGAACAGACTTAAAGGTGATCGGCTTCTTGGACAATAACATTATTTCTTGTTATTGGATACAAAATGCGCGTACACTTTCAAATGCGGCCCAAGAGGAAGAGTTTGAAGAGCTTTTGGTCACAGCCGATTACAAAAGCGGCGACACAAGGCTCATCAGAAGAACGAATACCTCTCCCATTTCCTCTGTGGATCCGTTTTTGTTTGATTGCCAAACATTGTATTCGTTCCCTTTCCGTAATGGAACCGTGAGCATTATTATGACAGATCTTGTCACAGGTACAACGGAAACGCTTTTAAGAGATGCCGCTGCGGCAACGTCATTGGTTGGATTTGCTAAAGTTGATCAGGACACAGCAGCATTTCTGGTAACAGCCGATTCACAATTGCAAATGGTCCTGCTGTGGAACAGATCCACAGAGAGGCTACTTGAAATTTTTAACACCGCCAATCTATCGTTAGAAAGGCCTCCACAAATTACCGCCATTGCCTCAGATGGAACCTATTTATACTATTTAATGAAAGAAATGGACGGAAGCAATTGGTTGCAGTGCAATTCAATAAACGGGTCGGTTTTGTGGAGGAAGAATCTAGCATTGCCGGAATATGAAGACGCGCAATATACGGCGGACCAACTCTATATTCAAGATCAAACCTTTTTTATAAAGTGGTACAATTGCGGGAGTGCACCCTATTTTACCGTTTTACAAAAGGAAGACACAGAATTTTCGCGGCTACCCATTCCACAGTGCACCCCCTGTTATTTGTTGACCCCACATCCGATTGCCGAGGAATGGCTTCTGTTTAGCACATTTCCCGAGCAGCAGGCATATTTGAAAAAGGATTTTGCTCATCTTGTTTTGTATAACCTAAAAACAGCCACATGGCAATCCGTCCGATTGGATATGGGCACGGAAACAAACTACCGTCTTTTTGCAAACGAAACAGGAAACGTCATTGCTCAGATTTATGCTGAAAACGGGGACAACACAAAGCTTATCCAGTATCCGTGTGCAAATCTGATAAAATGAACCGAGTTGCACATAATGAATGAAGCCTTGCTTGTTTGAAGAGCAAGTGTATCTCACAATCAGTTGTCTTTCGTCGTAAACATAATTTTATCAAGACCTGCTTCTTGGCAGTAATCTTTTTTAGTTGTATGTGTTAAAACATGCTCAGTGTTGCAGTTGCCAATCCATTTCATTCACTGCGAAAAGGAGAAATCTGATACCAATTCAAATCAAGTCCTCTATTGCTCTGGATGGGCACCCGCCCTACCGCCAATCAGCCCCCACGCCGCGGCCTACCGCGCCGTGGGGGCTGATTTGGCTGCCCAGAGTTCGGACATGGCCGCCAAAGGTGACTTTCTGCACGGCAAGCTCGACGAAACCGAGTCGCTGCTGCGGCTCGAAAACTACTACCGCGACCTCGCCTATGGCAACAGCGTGACCTTGCAGTATTACCGTGAGCAGAACGCAGATTTGTTCGACGCCTGGGAACAGACCTACCACGACAAAACCTACACGCTGTACACCGACAGCCTGTCGCTGGACTATGCGCTGCTCTCCCAACTGGTCAGCGAGTACGACACGGTGGCCGGGTACGGCGACTTCCTCGACAGCGTGCAGACCAAGGCCGGGCAGCTGGCGGGCATCTCGATTTTCCAGAACGATGAGACCGGGTATGACCTGAAAAACATTGAAGTTACGGCGGCGGTGTGCGCCGGTTTGGGCGAGACAGCCATTGATTATTACCCGCAAAAAGGTCTGTACACTGCGATCTCCTATGCTTTCACCGATTTGATTTTGCTGGTGTCGATGCTCGTGCAGGCGCTGCTGCTCGTGCGGCAGGAGCTGGACAGCGGCTTGCTGTCACTGGTTCGTTCGCTGCCCGGCGGACGACTGCAAACGGCGCTGGCCAAGCTCGGCGCGTTTGCGTTGTCGCTGCTGGCCGTGCTTGCGCTGCTGTACGGCGTCAACCTCGCCTACTGCGCCGCGACGTTCGGCCTCGGCCCGCTGACCCGCACGATCCAGAGCGTGCCCGCCCTGATGCGCTGCACGATGCAGATCACGGTCGGGCAGTACCTGTTCCGCTTTTTGCTGGCCAAGTGGGCCGGCGCGTTTGTCATGGGGCTGTGGGTCATGCTGGCGGCACTCGTTGCCCGCCGGGCCGCTTGTGATGTTTGGCATCCGCGCCGCGATTCCGGCCACCAGCCGGCTGAATGTGATTAAATACGCCAATTTAGCCAGCCTGCTGCAAACCAACGAACTTTTGGGAAATTACCGCAATCTGTTTTGGTTTGGTTCGCCAATCGGCCTGCCGCTCGTCGAGTGGACGGCGGCGGTTGTGTATTCAGTATTTCCAACGCCCTTGACAGGGGCACCACTTTCTGGCACTTGGCCTTTTGGGAATCATATCTCGCTTTCTTACCGTCCGGCATTACTGCTATGGCGTTTTCTGTCAGGACAGCAGCTTTCAATTTGGGAACATAGCGATGAACCTTCCCCTGCCGGTCAATCTTGGCATGAGACATGATAAGTTCCGCTGTTCCCAGCTTGATTTTTGCTTCTTTCGGTAGCGGTGAAAGCCACTTGTAGGTTTCACGCTCCGAGGCCATCCCCCACATAGAATACTGGTAAACTCGCCCGCCGAAGAAGCTGTCCTGCTGTTCCATATATTCAAAGTGTTCCGTCTGCTGCGTGACCATCTGCGCCACGCGGTCGGCATTAAGCTCCATCTCCGCTAAGTGGATGCACTCATGCCGTTGGTGCTCGCAATAATAGCCACAGCTGATATTGACCGCAGCTGTTTCCAGATACGGTGCGATATAAGATATGTCACTACACGAACCACCTGCTGTTTCAAATCCGAACGAGGTAACGAAGTCCTCAAACTCCGGGTTATCGCAGCGGTAAAACACAGCATCATTACTGCCCCGGCGGTCAAGCTCTACAATGTAGTTTACCTGTGGCCGCAAAGGACCTCTTGTGAATTTCTTTGCACCTACACAGCCGACTTCCTCATCCTCACAGAACAGCACATGACAGTTCGCCGTGCGCAGGATCTGCAAAATCATCCAGACACCACAGCGGTCATCGCCGCCGATTCCCTGCGGTGACATAGCTACTGCCCTGTCTGCCGAATAGCATATCTGCTCGACAGGCTGACGGTGAACCGTGTCCATGTGGGCTACCAGCAAGACAGGAATCGTTCCCTCGGCATACAGGTAGCCGGGCTTATCGGTAACGGGGTAACCCCTGCTTTTCAGCTCGGCTTTTAACCTCTTTTTCAATTCCATCTGCGGCAGACGTAGAATGGTTTCAAACGTCAATTCTTGCATGGATTCCTCCTTTATGCGGCAAGGCCGCTCATCTGGTTCGGGCAGAAGCGATTGGCACCGATGGAAAGGCAGTCACTATGGATTGTGCAGTTTCCGCATACATCAACTACCTGCGCATAGCAGGCAGGGCAAATCCCGCGCTGCTCGCCGGATCGGGCAATTCCGATGCGCGGCATACCGATAAACTTTTCTTTGCAAACCGCACATTCATAGCTGCACTCATTGCAATAAAAGTGCTCATCAATATAGCGCCCATATCCATGCACCGTTTTGCCGCAGCCCTTGCAGACATACATATTGCCGCACTCTGCACAGCGTATGGAACGATGGTTCTTCTGTTCTCCACCGCAGCAGACGCAGCGGGCTACGGAGCCTATCGTCATTTGGCCATAGTCGTTTTCGCCTTTCAGCAAAGATGCAACCGCGTATCCATACTTATAGTCGGGATAGTGGTTGCTGTCCGCCGCAGACTCGCAGTAAGGTTCGGTATCTTTTCCACGCTTAAGTGACCACAGGTTCGGCTTGTCAAGGCATGTTGCGATTGCCTGCTGGACGATGCTGCGATACAATGTCTTTTGGTCCTCCAAATCTGTAGGATACAATCGGGATTGCAGCAGAACATTATCCTTATAGCAGAACATTTCTCGCGTGATGCGCGGGGCTGTATGGAAGTCCTGCGTGTACTCGTCACTGACCGTGAAGAAAATCATGCTGACAGCATCACCCATATAGGACTGGCAGCCGCCGCGGTAACCGCCGCCTTCTAAGCAATGGCAGGAACTCCAAGTGTTGTCACGGTTGGACATTTCGAGGAAATCGCAGGGGTGGATTGACAGCACTGCGGTTTTCTCGATATGCGCCGGGTTCAGAGCATCGGCCAGCCGTGCAAACAGCGCGTTGTATGGCTTTACTGTACGCATATAACGGTTGTCCGGCTCGCCCGCTTCCGCTTCCTCTTCGATTTGGTCGAGATGAAATTTCAGGCAGAGCCGATTGATAATGCGGCTCGCCTTTTGCCCTGGTGCGCACTTGATGTCGCCGTATTGCCGAATCGTGTCCAAACGGTACTCGTTCGGTATCCGGGCATAGTCTGCGGTCGCCGCGCGCAGGGCTGTTTCAAAGTTTTCGTATACAGTATCATCGGTGCAGGCTCTGCGGCCCAGTTCCAGTATGGCGGCACGTGTTTCGTCTACCGTGATACGGTCGATCTCTCGGCGCTCCTCCACGCGGAACACGATTGCCAGTTCTTTCTCATTCCATAGTGGATGCCTGCGCAGGAGCTGCAAAAGCCCCTGCTTCTGTTCGTACCATTGCGTAAGATTCGCCGTAACACCTTCCTCCGAAAACGGCTTCTGATACTTGTGCATGACCTCGTAAAATTGCTGCTTGAGTTCGTCCATCATTGTAATCTCGCCTTTCTTGAATTTTTATTTTTAACGCCGGGCGGCGCTAAACCAAAACAAAAAAACGAGAATAACTTTCCTTCGCTGCCAATAGCAGTACAAAAGTCATTCTCGCTTTATACGGGGCAGCCCCCGGCGGATAAAAAATGCCTGCGATGCACAGACCAGACGGTCAACGGCATTGCAGGCACAAAGTACAAAAATAACAACGTGTGTCAGTGCAAATTGCTTTGCAGGACACATACATCACTTACACCAGTATAATACCATAAATCGTAGAAAACGTCAATTTGCCGCTGAAGTTCATCCTGTTTTATTTTCGGCCAAGCAAGAACCTCCAATCTATGCGGCAAAACCGTATAGGTTGGAGGCTGTTTCAAATCAAGTGGTTACCTTCCTTGGTGGGTGAGTTTTTCATCCTCAACCCCAGCCAGCTTTCCAATGTCTGCAAGTCGCTGAACAGAATATCATAGACCTCATCACTTACCAACGGCGTATGGGCTTCATACGCCGCGCGGCAGCGGTTCAAGCGTTCTGTTAGTTCCCGCAGCTTGGCTATGAAAGCGGCTTTCTCTTGCCATTCCTCAGTTTTCATTTGCTTTTGGGGGCACAGTGGCCGAAGTTCAGTTCATTGATCACCGACAGGATGGTTTCATCGTCATCCCAATCGGCAGAAAACGCTGTCGACGCATAGGTGCCATCCAGCATGACCATCACTCTCCCCTGCTCAATGCGCAGAGTCACATCCTTGCGCCGGGCGCAGACGATGGCGAGATTTCCTATTTGCTTCATAAGGTGAGCACTTCCTTTCTTACGCGGTCTGCAAAGCCATAGGCAGCACCTTGCGGCTCCACAGGTCAACAAACTTTTTCACTTCTTTCGTAGGGTCACTGTTGCGTTCGCCACGGATTTGTACAATTTTGCCGTTGCTGACTTCTACCGTTACAAACGGCTTTTCCGGTTCTTCTACACGGCGGACAAATACAATCAGGCATTTTTTCGCTGCCACTCGCTCAATATAGGTGCCGACACAGTGGTGCAAAGCCTGTCCTTCTGTGATGAGATCATCGGTTTGCTTGGGGCAGACAATTTGCAGTTTCTTTGAAGTAAGATTGGCCTTTTCTGCCAAATTCTCATACACTTCACGAAACGCACGCTTTGTTTGCTCGTCCCTACACTTCTTAATGTATCGGCTCAACTCGTCATGGGCCTCATTGCAGTGTTTTGGGAACAGAACCTGGCTGCTTTTCATGTCATAATTCTGACCTTGACACATTTGCAGGTAGTCGCTGTAGGTCGAGATTGCCTCTTCCATCGGGGAACGATAGAGGAAAGCCCGCTTCAGCTGCATATAATCCGGCAACTGGCTGTCCATATAGCGCATGAATTTTCTTGCTGTCATATAGGCAAACCATTGCGTTGGAATCGTATGCACATGATTTTTGAGCTGCCACTGCAAAAGTTCCTGCCGGCCACGCAAATTAAGCTTTACATATTGCTGGTATGCTTTCAGTGTATCAACGCCAGCATTTAATTCACGCAGCATGGCCAAGTCTTCTTTGTTGACCCGTAAAATGCGGTGCGTGCGTTTTTGTGTGGCATCAATTTCTGCTCCCATACCGTGCCGATACACAATGTCTGAAACGATGCGCTCGAATCCAACTTTAACAAGATGCTCAATAAGTTTTGGATGGCGCCGATATACGCGCAGGTAAGTACTGACCTGCATAGCCTCCTTCGTAGGTTCATAGAACTGCCGGAGTGCGCAATACTGCCACGGTGTTCCCTGCAAGGCTCTTTTCAGTGATGGCAGGTAAACCGCCCCAGTATCATCAGCTTCATAACTGCTTGTATAGGGAGAAAATCTCGGTCGGTTTCCTCTACGCCAGTGCGTTGCGCTATCGTAACTGCTGTCATAATAGTACGCATCTGTGGCGGTGCCTTCTTGCCCTACGGCGCGGATGAACAGCCTTGCGTTCTCATAGATTTCTTTCACAGGTGTGTTGGTTTTTGACTTATACGCCCAGCGCGCTTTGAAGATCCGTATCAGCAATTCTTCATCGCTGATTTTTTGAATAACCTGGCAGGTTTCCCTGTCCTCATGGTAGGCGGCTCTTCTCCCCTGCGCTTTGGCGATTGCCTTTTGTTTGCATTGCGGGCAGACAAAGATTTTTCCGGTTTTCGGCTTTTTTATCACAGAAAACTTCTCGCAATAGGTACAAAAGACCTGCGTTTCCGGCTGGTTTCTGTCATACGAATAAAACAGATAGTGCGGCATGACATTTCGGTCAATCCAGCGTGCCAGATTTGACGGCGCAGCTGGGATCTTTTTCATTTTCTCGACTATGCCCATATCACGTTTGCAGCGGCGCTTTTTTGCCTGCTTGTTGCGAATACCATACTGATAGACCTGCAACGCCTCCAATATCGTGATGCCACTTGCACTTTGATGGATAAAGTCCGAAATCGTAACTCCATCCGTCCCTTTATAGAAAACGCAGGATTCCCTAAATTTATAGAAACTTTCATCCACAAGATTTTCCAGCATTGAATCCCGCCACTTGACGTTTCCCTCGGCATCACGCTCCAGCGTGACAAAGTCATCCTTGCCCTGAAACACGACCCATTTTGGCATGCGGTCATTTGCTTTCAGGCGTTCGCATTCATAGAAGTAAACCGCCAGCACCCTATGCCCGCCGAGCAGCTTGACGGCGGCGGTGACAAGGTATTTCACCCGATCCGTGTACAGCACCCCGGCATTCAGGCTGATGTTCAGCGGAGCATTGGCCGCGTGGCGGCAGGCTCGTTTGTCCAGTTTCATCCTGCCGCCTCCTCTGTGCCAAAGTCACCAAAGGTGAGTTGTTCTTCATCTGCGGGTTTCGGGGCTGGCTTAGGCTCTGTCTTTTTGGACTTTTCCTTTTTTCCTGCCTTGGGCGTTTTCCCATTGTAGGTCTTGGGGACAAACTTTTCTTCGGATTCTGCGTCCTCCTTGGCATCGGCATCGCGGAAATACTCCCGCGCCCACTGGTAGCAGAGTTCGTCCGGCACATCACCGCCGAAACCGCCACCCATGGGCTTCTCGTCGTTGTCCTTCATTTCCTGTTCCAGATACTCCCGCGCCTTGCGGTTGATGTAATGGAAACAGTTCACCATCTTTTTCTTGGGTTTCATCACAAGGCGGGCAAAGGCAGGGTCGGCCAGGCACTCGGTCTGCACATCCTCCATGACGCAGAGCTTCATATTGCGGCGGGTCAGGCGTTCGGTATCCTGCGAAACGCGGTTCATGGATGCCTGCATAACGTCGTCATCCGACATGGCAGCAAGGCGGTCCGATTCCTGCTGTTCCCGCAGTTTCTTCTGCGCCTGTTTTGCCTCCCACTCAGCTTTGCGCTTGGCTTCGGCGGCATCAAATTCAGCCTTTTTGCGGGCTTCTTCTGCGTCCTCCGCTTGCGGTTCCTGCTTCGGGGTTTCTACCGGCTCAAATTCTTCGCTGAAAGAATCTACGGTTTCACTATCCGAAGATACCTCAAAAGCATCATCCTCGGCGTCGCGGTTCATCATATCAATTTCAGAGAGTATACCCATTGTTCTGTCCTTTCTAAAAAAGGCAGAGAGCTGCCCAACGGTAGCTCTCTGCCATAACTTTGCGCGGCATCAGGCCGCTTTTTCTTTTGCTTCTTTCTGCCGCAAAGCAAGCTGCCAGTCGTCTATGCCCTTGTAGGCAGTATTCCAGACAAGGCTTGTGCTTTGCAGCCCGGCTGTATGGGCAATTTGCTGTACCTTTTCGGCAGCTTCTGCCACATACTCATTCTCTGACTTGTCCATGTCATAGGCTTCCACGACCAGCTTGGTGCCGTTCTGTGCCATGCAGCGCAGTGCGGATTCCAAGCCGTTCAAGCTGTTCACCCCTGCCACCGCGACGAACGAACGCCCTGTCAGACAGTGGGCAATATCGGCTTTGAGCAGCCCTTCCGTCACATATACGGTCTTGGCAAACGGCTCGCCCACAAAATGCAGCGGGCTGCCGGAGGTCACGCCGTGCGGCTTGCCTACGGACGACAGCCAGATATACTTAGCACCGCTTTTGCCCGGCGGGTCATCCCTGCGGTGCAGCGGTGTGTCTAGCCGTATCTGCATACCACAGATTAAACCATCCATACCGACAGCCGGGAGCAGGATGCCCGCCGTGCGGCTGCCGAAGTTGATCGTCCATCGCCCGGCATCATCTTGATAGAAGCCCGGCACACCCTGCAAGGTGCAGCCCTGCCGCCGCAGGCGCTCGGCATAACTTCGGCACAGAAACGCAGGCGGGGTCGATTTGAACCCGAACCTTGCGATCTGTTCCTCGGTCAGCCCGCGCCGCGGTGACAGCAGATGTGCCTTGTGCGTGGGTGTCAGCGGCAGCATGGAGAGCAGCAGCGAGTAAGTCTGGTGTATCTCCTGTGGGGTGGCGCGGACATTCTGCTCCGGCTTTACCCCGATGCAGTCATTTACCCTTGGCCGGGGTGTGTATCGCCCCAGCGCTTCGCAAATCTCGCGGTAGGCCTCGGCATTGCTGGTGCAGTTATAGCGGGCATACAATGCCAGCATACCGCCCGCCGCACCGCAGCGGTTGCAGCGCCAGACATTTTTGTCGGTGTTGACGTTGAGCCGCCCGCGCTGATCCCCGCAAAAGGGGCAGTTCAGGTACAGGCTCGATGGCAGACGGCGGCGGACAGAAAGCCCCAGCAGTTCTACCACATCGGCAATGCCAAACGGAAACGTATCGGAAGATGAGGTCATGCAAAACGGCCTCCTTCCCGGTTATCCCGCCTGTTTCTCCTGCAAGCTGTCCCATATAATGGCGGCCGCCGCGCGAAGAATATTGTTTTCTCCCTGATAACCTTTCACATACCAGCGCAGGCTGGCAGGGCGGCGGTCAGCCACCTGTGCCAGCGTCTAGCCCTTGCAGGTGCCGCAGTCTACGATGACATTCTGCGCCTGTTCGTAGGTCATCTGGCGGCGGATTTCCTCCACCGGGGTACTTTGGGGATATGCAGCGGCGGGCGGTTCCTGTTCCAGCACAATGACATTCTTCGGCGGCTCTGACGGAGTCTGCGCAGGCTGCACGGATTCCAGCACAACCGTCTTAGGCTTTTCTACGACTTCTGCCGTTACCTGTTCGGGAACAGGCATATCGTCTGCCATGATGGCATCCAGCGGGTCAGTCTCCTGCGAGGTGGCTTTCATGACTTCCGGCTGCTTCTGCACAAGCTCTGCGACTTTCACTTTCGTCTGTACCAGCTTGGAAATCTCTGGTTTTGCGCCCACCGGCACCTCGCTGCCGTACTCCTCGGATTCACTGCCCACATCGGCAAACTGGATGCCAAAGCCCGCATTGGAGAGTGCCGTGTCCAGCGCTTCCTCCTGCGCAGCCTCCACATACAGCCCACCAGGCGTTGCGTCCAGTGTGCAGTTGGCAACATAGCTGCTCAGCGGCTCGGCATCCTCGCGGTCACGGTAGATCTTGGCTTCAAAAATTGCCATTTTCTCGGTGATGCGCAGGGCGTTGAGCTTCAGCCGCCCCGTGGGGCAGGCCAGCCGGAACCACAGCTTTTTGTACCGCAAGTCAAGGCGCATCACGTCCTCCCCGGTCTTGCGGGAAGTTGTGCGGCGCAGAAATTTCAGCGGGTCAAAGCCGGGTACGTGATTCAGCGCGGCCACAGTAGCGTTGGTGGTGTACAGCATAGGTTCTTGATTTCCTTTCATGGATGATTTCTCCCTTCAATTTTGTATTCAGCCGGCCTGTTGCAGTTCCGGCAGTGCATTTCGTTCGGTGTGGTAGGCCTTACAGTACAGGCGGATGCGCTCACCCAGCATGGTATTACGCCTGCTGATGTCGGCGCGGTGGACCGCCATAAACAGAATCGGTTTATGCCCCACAAGGATGACTTTTTTCTTGGCGCGGGTCACAGCTGTATACAATAAATTACGATACAGCATAATTGTGTGTGCCTTGACGATAGGAATAATGACCGTTTCAAACTCCGGTCCCATTGCTTTATGAATTGTGGTAGCGTAAGCAAGGTCAACGTGTGCCAGTTGTTCCGGCGTGTAAGTCAACTTGCGGTCGCCCCCAAAATCCATCTGCACAAGCCGTTCGCCTTTGCTGTTCGTGGTAATCCCGGTAATAAAACCGAGGTCACCGTTGGACACTTTCTCGGTGTTCTTTGTCTGCATAACACGGTCATGGACACGGAAGATACGGCTTCCAATCTTCACTTCTTCCTCGGTCGAACGGAACGAATTGACCCGTTCCCGGATGGCCCGGTTAAGCTGTTCGGATGCCGCCTCCCCTTTTTCGCGGAACGGCGAAAGAATCTGCACATTCTCAATACCACGCTCGGAGGCTTCTTTGCAGTAAATATCTTGGATGCGCCGCGCCGTCTCGATCTGCGTTGGGCTGTCCACGAACACAAAGTCGTTGCCGTAGTACAGCTTGGTGCTGCCCTCGTTGATGAACTTCGCGTTATAGGCAATCAGGCCGTCTTTCGACTGGCGGAAAATCCAATCCAGTACCGTGACAGGCACCATTCCGCTGTGGATCAGCTCGTAGAACACGTTGCCGGCGCCCACGCTGGGCAGCTGGTTCGGGTCACCCACAAGAACGACCCGCGTATGCTGACCGATGCGCTTGAAAAACTGCTGTGCCAGCCACATATCCACCATAGAAAACTCGTCCACAATGACGAGGTCGGCATCCACAAAGCGAACGCGCTCGCCATCGCCTACTTCTTCCCCGGTGCCGAGGCCCAGTGCGCTGTGCAGCGTGCGGGCTTCATCCACGCCGGTGCTTTCCGCCATGCGGCGGCTGGCACGACCCGTAGGAGCCATGAGGGCGAACTTCCCTTTCGGGTGCAGGTTCTTGAACACCTCGATAATGGCCTTTAACACGGTGGTCTTGCCGGTACCGGGCGAGCCGGTGATAATCGTCAGCCCATGCTGGAACGCCGTGCGCACTGCCTGTTCCTGCTTTTGGGAAAGCGTGATGCCCAGACTTTCGCGCACCGATTCCAGCGCAGACTCGATATTCTCGGCTATGCTGATGTTGGCAAGCCGCTCGGCAATCATGCGGGCGGTGTCGTCCTCCTGCCCGAACACGCGCGGGCTGTACAGGTACTGCTTGTAGGCAACCACTGCGCCATGCAGAATCATCTGCTGCAAGGTTTCCTGCACTTCCTCGGTGCGGACGCGCTGTTCCGGGATGGGAATGGGCGCATTGAGCAGGAGCAGCGTTTCCTTTACTAAATCTTCCGATGGCAAGAATAGGTGCCCTGATTTGCTGCGGGCATCCTCCAGCGTGTAGAGCACTGCGCCTTTGATACGCTCGGTGCTGTGCAGACGATTGTCCGTCTTGCGGACGATGCCATCCACACGCTTGAAGCCGAAGCCGGAAATCTGGCATAAATCATATGGGCATTTTTTGAGGATATCTACACATGCCGGGCCGAAGTGCTGATAGATTTTCAGTGCTGTGGCGGGCGTGATCTTGAACGGCCCCAAAAGGCTCATAAGGTTGCGCAGAACGCGGCTCTCGGCGTAGGATTCCTCAATGTCCTTGAGTTTTCCCTCGGTGATGCCGCGGATTTGCAGCAGCTTTTCCGGCTCGTTGTCAAGGATATTCAGGGTGTCCGGTCCGAACGTGGCAACAATGTCCTCTGCTGTCTTGGGACCGATGCCCTTGATAAGCCCGGAACCCAAGTATGCCAGCAGACCGTCCGCTGTCTGCGGAACGATTTCCTGCCACTGCTCGACCTGCAGCTGATACCCGTACTTGCTCTCGACCCACTCGCCGTCCAGTTCCAGCTCCACCGCCTTGGTGCGGGGCAGTTCGTACCCCACCGCCGTAAAGCGCAGCATACGGTCGCCGTAATAGCGGTCGCTGCAAGCCTGCGGCGGGATACGCGGGTCGCTGGTTTTGACAACGATGATGGAGAATTTGTTTGCTTCGTTGTAAAAAATCGTAGATTCGTAGGTGACACGGCAGCCGGTAATGCCGCTGTGTTCCTGTTCACTGTCGTGCATAGGCACGCTCCCTTCTTTGTCAGGCGGCTTCGTCCGCCGCTTTTGCCTTGATGCTGAACCGCCGCGATTCCGATACCGTAACGTACTCATCGTAAATTTCGGGGTGTAGCAGTTTCATCTTTTGGAGATTGTCTTTCGTGATGCCTGTCCGGCTGACGGGGTTGTAGCTGATGGTGTACTGTGTACCGCCGTACTCCCCCATCGCCATGCAGCTGCCGTCCAGTTTGGCAACCATCTGACCTTTCAGCCGCTGCATTTCTGTGTCCAGCGTTTTTGCCTGCGTTTCCACTTGCTGCTTTTGCTCCTGTAAGCGGAGATACCGTAGCATGGTGGCAGACAGGTCATTGTCCAGCTGGATGGCAGGAATCGTCTTATCCGCAGCACCTAAGCGGCGGCGCAGGCTTTCGAGGATCAGGCTGCCGTCCTCGGTGTAGGGTGGCGGGATGCGGGTCAGGATGTGATCGTGCCAGAACTCGCGTTCCAGATAGATCATCTCCTGTTCGTACTCCCGGTCGCGGTACAGGTGGCGGATAATGACTTCGTCCTCATTGTTGCCATACAGACAGCAATAGAAGATTTCGTCGATGTCCATAACGGTCATGTAGTGGCGTCCCTGTGTTTCGTAGTAGACGGGAACACATTCCTCGCCGTCCTTCCACCAGTGGTCTTTTGCGTTGTAGTTGGTCGTTTTGATTTCCAGAATTGCAATTTTTCCGTTTGGCAGGCGGACAAAGTAGTCCACATCTGCCAGCATGAAGGGATACTGCGGGTGTTGGAACATTTTCTTGATCTGGAAAACCTCCAACCCGGTTTTCTTGGCGAAAATCCGGGCGACCAGCGGTTCCAGCAGATGCCCCATTTCCAGCGCTACCCAGTTGCCTGCATCATCGGCAACCGAAGCAATGTTCAGCTTGTCGTCGTACAGGTCGCGGGCAGTGCGAAACGGAGAAATGCCGAGGATCGCAGCGACATCGCTGCCGCCTATCCCCCGCCTGCGGTATGCCAGCCATTCCTGCTCGGTGAGGTTTTCGGTGCTGACCAGAACCTTGGGTTCTTGCCGTATGTGTTCCGGCATCTTCAGCCCCTCCTCTCGCGCTGGCGATAGGGGCGTTTGGGCCGGGTGCGCACATGGTACAGCCGATACTGCAAATTGCGCGGGATGGGTCTTGCCTTGCGCGGGCGCGTGATGCGCCGCGCGATGGCCTTGGGTCTTGCCTGTTCGTTCATTTGGTGTTCCACCTCGTATTATAAAGTAGTAGTTATTAGAGTCCCTCTCCAAGG
>UMLO01051328.1_pt1 | contig 22339 bp, 19 predicted proteins | sample 1966551 | NCBI WGS metagenome assembly UMLO01 (sample SAMEA4836201, study PRJEB28245) | human gut metagenome | biome: gut microbiome; material: fecal sample | place: Denmark | collected 2008
GTTTTATGCAAGATTTAGACTCGAACCATCTACCGCTTAGGAGGCGAACGCTCTATCCTACTGAGCTACGGAGACAATATTCAGATGAGCAATGAGTTTTCCTGTCCAAATCATCCATTCAACTCAACACTCTTCATATTATTTTATCAAACCCATCAAGGAATGTCAAGCAAAACGCCAGCAAAAATCATCCAAAAATCGAAATCAAAACTCAAACAACTCAAAGCCAAAAGATCCAAACCTTCCAGCTCCTCCTAAACTCCAATCCTTCCCAACTCTGGGCATAACCTCTATCTAGTTCCCTGTACGCCCAAGTTCCTGGAAATTAAGAATCCCCTGCATCCAGATCTGTCCCTTGAACCTCCGTCCCACGGCCGGCTCTCCCAGAAGATCCTTGCCGTTGATGCAGATAACAAAATTCAGGTCGCTGCACTCCAGATTCAGCCAGTATATTTCTTCATTTGTATATTTATTCTTAATTTTCCGGATTTCTTTAATTTCTCCAATGACAGAGTACTGATCGCATTCAATCCCGCATGGCATAAAGCAGGAATCAATGATGGAATACAGGTCCTCCTTCATGGCACGGCGGGAGATCTTAGAATACAGGTCGATATCCTCAATGGTCAGCGTTTCCATGGCGTCCTCGTCGCCATTTTTCGCCGCCTCAATCAGATTATTCCTGTTTTTAGCCGCCACCTTTGCCAACTGGATCTGCTTCTGGGTCTTTTTGATGGGAAGAAGGATCTTCCCGCCAGTGGAAAATCCAGCCAGGCTGATGGAGCGGATCTTAAAGGCCTCTCCCTTTTTCAGTACCTTCTCCCTGTAATCCAGGAAGTTCTGTACGTAGAAGATCAGTGAGATCCCCACACAGGATTCGTCCACCATACCGGCATACGTTTCCTTTTCCACATGTCTCTGGACCGAACATTCTGCTGTGGAACTTTCCTGGGCACATTCCACATAGGGAAAGTAAAACTCCCTTTCAAAGTCTCCTTCCTCGTTCAGCTCACCTACAATGGAAAGCCCGATGCCGGGGGCGATCTCCGTCCGCATCTCGCAAACGTTGGTCTCCTCATCGATCTGAACACATTTTGTCACTGATGGCTGCGTCTCCAGCAGATCCAGAAGCTTTTCAATATCCTTTTTCTTCTGGTACATGCTGAAGCCAGCCGCACGCAAGAATTTATGCATATAGATTAATATTCCCCTTCATTCCTTTCGGGCTCCACGCCATCCATGTCTTCCATGTCCATGATCTCGTCCATATCCGCCCCGATGGCCTCCCGCTGCTGTCTCCTCAGTTTCTTCATCCGCTCGCTCTTATTTCTCTCACTTCCGGAAATCTCAATGGACTGTTCTCCAGAGCCGGAATACACGTCTTCTGTCTTTTCTCTCCGTCCTCTTTTTCCGTCCCCATCTGAGATAGACGGACGTTTCACGTAACCCAGAGCCTGCTCCAGGGCCTCCTGCTCTTCACTTCCCAGAAGTACCTCTGTGGCCCCTTCCTCCACCTCTTTCAGATAGATGTAGCAGCCCTCCCGGCTGTGTACCACATCCAGGACAAAGCCGGTGTTATTTCCGTCCAGCATGGCGATGACAAAGCTGAGATTCCCGCCCATTCCCTTAAAGGCATTATATTTGACAAATCCAAATTTCTGGAATGAATCCTTTACCTGCTTGGACAGCCGTTTCATAGCGTCCTTGCTGGCCCGGTCCCTGGACTGGCTCTCCTTTAATTCCTCCAGGATATCCTCCAGCGTATCCTCCAGCGTTTCTGCATCCTTTCCACGCATGAAAAGATCATAACGCCGGTACAGCTTATTCATTTTAACAATACAGACGATCACGGCGATCAGTAAAACCACCGATAGTACGGAAAATCCCACGATCAGAAGCATCGGATCGATGGGAAGATGATACAATAGACTATTTTCCATATATTTTCTGTCTTCTGTCCTTCCTTATTTACAGAATTTAATTTTTATTGCCTGGCTATGGACTCCATCATCTCGATCAACCGTTCCAGTTCCTCCTGGGAGTAATACTCGATCTCGATCCTGCCCTTATTTTTATCCTTCCTGTTGATAAGAACCTTAGTGCCCATAATGGACTTCAGCTTGTCCTCGATCTGCCGGTAGATCAGATTGATGTCCGGCCCCGTTTCCGCTTCTTTCTTTGGCTTCTCCGGGCGGTTTAAGAGTTTCACCAGTTTCTCCACGTCGCGGACGCTTAATCTTTCCTCTACGATTTTCTGGGCAGTCTGGAACTGGCGTTCCCCATTTTCCAGTCCCAGAAGGGCACGGGCGTGGCCGCTGGAGATTTTTTCATCGATCAGAAGCTGCTGTACCCTGTCATCCAGCTTCAGAAGACGCATACTGTTGGTAACCGTGGCTCTGTTTTTTGAAACGCGGGCCGCGATCTCCTCCTGAGTCAGATGGAATTCCTGGATCAGCCGCTGATACGCCTGCGCTTCCTCGATAGGGTTCAGATCAGCGCGCTGTACATTTTCGATCAGTGCGATCTCCATGGTCTTCTGCTTATCATATTCACGGATCATCACAGGGACCTCGGTAAGTCCGGCCAGCTTGGCCGCTCTCCACCGGCGCTCCCCGGCTATGATCTCATAATGACTGTCCTTTTTCTGGACGATCAGCGGCTGAAGCACTCCATACGTCTTAATGGAATCTGCCAGCTCCTGAAGCGCAGCCTCATCAAAATTTTTACGGGGCTGTGTCCCATTGGGTTCGATCAATGATACCTTTAATTTCTGCTCCACTGGCTTTTCTACGATCTTTTCAACAATGATCTTTTCTGCTTTTTTCCCGTTTCCGGTGCCAGAGGATGTTTTTCCCTTTTCTTTTTTCTCCGCAGCCGAAGGCTTTTCTTCCTTTACAGCTGTATTTTCTTCCAACGTGACTTCTTCACCAAACAGGGCTCCCAGGCCTTTTCCCAATCCCCTTTTCGCCATTATACCTCTTCTCCTCTGCTTATGACTTCCGCGGCCAGAAGCCTGTAATTTTCTGCACCAGTGGACCGGCTGTCATACATATTGATGGGCATGCCATAACTGGGGGCCTCCGCCAGACGGACGTTTCTTGGAATGATCGTTTTATAAATATTCTCATTCAGATGTTCTTTTACATTTTCCACTACTTCCAGTGAAAGATTGGTTCTGGAATCATACATGGTGAAGACCACGCCTTCCACTTCCAGCTCCGGATTCAGTTTTTTCTGTACCAGATTCACAGTCTTTAAAACCTGGTTCAGGCCCTCCAGGGCGTAATATTCACACTGGATCGGGATCAGCGCCGTATTGGCAGCCGTCAGAGCATTGATCGTCAGCAGGCTTAAAGAAGGCGGGCAATCAATGATGATAAAATCATAGTTATCTTTTACCAGATTCAGATTTTCCTTCAGGATATTCTCCTTATCCTTCATATCCAGAAGCTCGATCTCTGCTCCCGAAAGATCCACATCAGATGGCATCACATCCAGGCGCTCCTGCACGCTGGGCATGATACAGTCCCCCACCTGGCACTCTCCCATAAGCAGTTCATACACCGTATTATCAATATTTCCTTTTTCCAGTCCCAACCCACTGGTGGCATTGCCCTGAGGATCGAAATCCACAGTCAGCACCCTCTGCCCCGCTTCTGCAAGGCAGGCCGAAAGATTGATCGCCGTAGTCGTTTTTCCAACTCCGCCCTTCTGATTTGTGATCGCTATAATACGTCCCATATATCTCAAGTATCCTTTCCACAGACCAAAAACGCATTCTGCTTTTTATCCAGTTCACACTCATTTCATCCACTGAACTGTTACATGGACTTAAGTATAACACATTTCATTTCATTTTCCTATGGTTTCATAAGAGAAAAATGTGGATGTTTCACGTGGAACATCCTACATTTTCTACAATGATGTTTTTTCTTGTATTTTCTTCTGTCTTCCAGGCTGCACAAGAAAGAAGCCCGATTGCGGGCTTCTCCGCCTGCGGCGGGCCGCTTCTGCGGCATAATTTCCTTCCGCCGCATGGCGATCCCCGCGGATCATTTTTTATGTCATAGGACGCACTTTCCTATGGCATAAAAAGCTGATTTCCGGAGAAAAGATCGGAAATCTGTACAGGGCAACCTCAAAAATGCTCCTTAATCTTATGCTTATCCAAAATCATGTATACAAAAAATCCTCTTCTCACTGAAAAATAGCGTTTTTATAGTGAGCATGGAACGTATTTGTGAAAACTTTTGAAAATCTCGTGAGCACATTATGCGGAATAAGCCGGCGTCAGAAAGAACAAAATCCCACTATCCCCAATATAAAAATTGTTTCCATGAAATTCTTCCTTATTCTTCTATCTAAATTTTTACCTCAATTTAAGTTTCTGATCTCTGTTTTCCTCACCCATGCTTCTCTTTTTGGCTTTACACAATTCCCCTCCCCTGCGTCTGGACTCCAATATTTGTATATTTCGGGGACTATCTTCTTTGTGACAACCTCCCAAAATTTTTGTTCTTAAAGTTTCCCTCTGTTTCCCATAATTCAAACCTTAATTCATATCCACAGTTCCATATTTTCACATCACTCTGATCTTCCAATAATCGTATCTCCTGATAACCTCATTTTCCACTTTCATTGTTTGACCACAAGAATGTTTCACGTGAAACGCTCTGCTTTCCATTCTCACTTCTCCTATATATCTATTATCCGATGTTCCACGTGAAACACTACCTGTTATATACTTCTCTGTTATATACTTCTCTGTTATATACTTCTCTGTTATATATTTCGCTGTTATATTCTCCTCCGTCTTTTCCCTCAAAAATACCCTTTAAATGCGAATATTTCAAAGCAAGCTGCTGTCTGTCTAGGTTATCCATTTCCACAAAAACTGCCATTCTTGTCTTTTGCAGAAGGAAAAATTATTGCTTATCGGAATTGATCACAAGCCCTTAAGCAAATTTAAGCCGTTTTTTATACTTCTTAATATCATTAAATCGGCTTTTTCGCCAAATACATCACATACGTGTCAAAAAATATAACCTTTCCTCCAGCTTCGTTTACTGCACATTTAAGACCATCATAAAACTTGCTCTTATACGGTTCAGAAAGTACAATATGGTCGCAATGCGTTCCGCAAAAGGCAATGTATTCATCTGTTGTAAATTCTCGCTTGCCATGATATTCACGTTTTTCAAAATCTACATATCCGTAATTTACAGCGTTTGAATAAACAAACGAACCCTGTTTATATTCTATATTAGGCTTAAAATAAGCTGAATAAACTTGCTGGATTTTATTGTAAAGCTCTTCATTCGGCGTTTTATAGTCCGCTTTCGTCAAAAGCATTGCAAGTACCCCTCCAGGATTTAACAAATCGAACGTTTTCTGAAAGGCTATATCCTCTGGAATCCATTGTATGGTTGCTGCAGAATAAATCATATCAAATCTCTGATCTCCAAAATCGTGTATGATAAAGTCAGCGTTAACAATATCAAAGTTTGCAAACTTTCCGTATTTTCTTTTCATCATATCAGCCAAATTCCCGCCAAGTTCAATCGCGTAATAATCGCATCCAGTATTTAAAATTGGTTCTGTAGCCTGACCTGTTCCTGGACCAAGTTCCAATATTTTTTTGCCTGGTTTGATATCGGCATAGGAAACCAGCTCCGCAAACAACTTCTCACTATATCGGGGCCTATACTTATCAAATTGTTCTGGAATTGTATCAAATACTTTTCTAAACTCCATGACTTTCTCCTTTACACACTTTAGATTCTCAATCTTGCTCAACACACACATTATATCACATATATGATTTTTGATTTTATTCCTGCTCTCTAAGTAACAACCGAACGAGATCGACGAGTGCTTTCGCCCTCAAATAGTATGGCTTTTCTTATATCTGCCCGTATCGTTTTATATCTCTATGGGAGATCCGAGCACCATTTTGAGACCAAAGAATCAAAAATAATAGCAATTTTCCGCACCTGACTCCCTTAAAAATTCAGTATTTGCAAGGAATTTCACAGGTCAATACTTTTTGACGGCACAAATTCTAATACTATTTTTTATATCCGTCTCTCCCCCCCCACCATCCGAAACCCATCCAATGTTTCACGTGAAACACAAATGTAAAAACATGACCCAATGTTCCACGTGAAACATGAAACACGATCCAGTATTTTCCATAGCCATGTTTTTTCACAATCCTATTGTCATGCCCTGCTGCCTATATTATAATAAGAAAAAGGATCCACAGACTTTCGATTCAGGAGGTTCAATACTATGAAATCTAAAAATAAGATCATCACAGCAGTTCTTCTGGCTGTGGGAGCTGCCACTGGTACCGCTCTGGTCAATAAATACATTAAGGTATCTGCCACATCCAAGAAGCTGCTGAGCCACCCGGAGCCCTCCATCTATAAATGGCGTCTCGGTGATATTTATTATACAAAAACTGGTACCGGAAAACCCCTTCTTCTGATCCATGATCTGACCCATGCATCCAGCGGCTGTGAGTGGGACAACCTGATCCCATTCTTAAAGGATAATTATACGATCTACACCATCGACCTTCTGGGCTGCGGAAGATCAGAAAAACCCAATCTGACCTATACAAACTTTCTTTATGTACAGCTTTTAAATGACTTTATTAAATCTGAGATCGGACGCCGTACCAATGTGATCGCCACCGGAAGTTCCTCTTCCCTGGTGACCATGGCCTGCAGCTATAATCCGGACTTATTTGAACAACTGATGTTCATTAATCCGGAAAGCTTTACCTCCTGCTCGCAGATCCCGGGAAGATCGGCAAAGCTTTATAAATTCCTCATTGATCTTCCCATTGCGGGTACTCTTCTGTACCACATTGCGTCGGCCAGAAAGCACATGGAAGAGGCATTTTCCTCCTGCTATTTCTATAATTCCTTTGATGTGACGCCATTTTATGTGGATAAATATATGGAATCCGCCCACCTGGGAGACTCACCCAAGTCCGTTTATTCCAGCGTGATCTGCAATTATACCAAATGCCGGATCAGTCCGGCCCTGGAGAAGATCGACAACAGTATTTACATTCTTGGCGGCGGAGAGGAACTTGACATCGACCAGATCATCCAGGAATATACACTTTGCAATCCGGCCATCGAAGCATCCAAAATTCCTGAGACCAAACATCTGCCCCATCTGGAAAAGCCCCAGGAAGTTTATAAACTCGTCAATATGTTCTTTCATTAGGACCGCCCGCTTATAAACGTATAAACGGTCTTCTAAAAAATAATTCCCGGAAACTGCGGCCAATTTCCGGGAACATGACTGATTTCCGAAAGCCGCTGCCGCAGCTCGCAAACGCGTATTCTGACACACAGAAAAAGCCGCCAGAAAGGATCGGAACATCTCATGTTCCAGGTCCGTCTCTGGCGGTTTTTTTATTTCAGCGGCTCCTTTCCAGGCATCCCCGCCTTGCGGGGATATTTTTTCGGAGTCACATTTATTTTATCAATAGGCACAAAGGTCCGATCCACGTCTGTCCCGGGAAGTACAAGGGTCTTCGTCTCTCTCATAGAGCCTCCCAGCTTCTTTACAGCGCTCTCAGCCTCTCTGGCCTCCTCTTCCACCTTTCCGGATTTATAAGGAAGGAATTCTCCTCCTGCCTTCACAAAGGGAAGACAATATTCCGACAAGGTGGAGAGATTCGCAACTGCTCTGGATACACAAAGATCAAACTGTTCCCTATACTCTTTGTTCCGTCCAAAGTCCTCTGCCCTTCCATGGACCGCCGTGATCCCCGTCAGTCCCAGCTCCTGGATCACGGTATTTAAAAAGCCCACCCGTTTGTTCAGAGAATCCAGAAGCGTGATCTGAAGCTGTGGAAATGCGATCTTTAAGGGGATTCCGGGAAATCCGGCTCCGGTCCCCACGTCGATACAGGAATGCGCCTCTGTACGGATCCCATCGAACACATTTACCACCAGGAGACTATCCACAAAATGCTTTGTGACCACCTCCGGCATTTCTGTAATGGCCGTCAGATTCATCACCTGGTTCCATTCCGTTAAAAGCTGAAAATATTTAAAAAACTGCTCCTTCTGCTTCTCTGTGAGAACGATTCCCAGTTCTCCACAGCCAGCATCCAGAAGTCTTGTAAACTCTTCCATCCTATCTCCTTCCTGCCTGCTCTAAATACACCATGAGGACCGAGATATCTGCCGGAGACACGCCGGAGATCCGGGACGCCTGGCCGATGTTCAAAGGCTGATAAAGGTTCAGCTTCTGCACAGCCTCATTCCGGAGGCTTTTCACAGTGGAGTAATCAAAATCCACCGGCAGCTTACGGCTCTCCAGCTTCTTAAACTGTGTCACCTGCTGCATCTGACGCCGGATGTATCCCGCGTATTTAAGATTTATGTCAACCTGTTCGCAGACATCCCAGGGGAGACTGGGCCGCTCCGGATCCAGCTCCTTTAATGCCTCGTATCCCAGCTCCGGCCGCCGGATCAGCTCTGCAAGGGTCGTGCCGGATTTTAGCAATGTACTGTTGTGCCGTGTTAAAAAGTCCTGTACCTGCTCTCCGGCTCCCACAGTCCTCTTTTCCAGACGCTCCATTTCCTTCTGTATAGCCTCTTCCTTCCAGAGAACGTACTGATACTGCTCCTCACTCACAAGTCCGATCTCATGACCGATCTTCCTCAGCCGCAGGTCCGCGTTGTCCTGACGCAGGAGCAGCCGGTATTCGGCCCTGGAGGTCATCATCCGGTACGGCTCATGGTTTTCTTTGGTCACCAGATCGTCGATCAGCACGCCGATATACGCCTGGGAGCGGTCTAAGATCACAGGCTCCTTTCCCTGCAGCTTCCTGGCGGCGTTGACACCGGCCATAAAGCCCTGGACAGCCGCCTCCTCATAGCCGGAGCTGCCGTTGAACTGGCCGCCGGAAAACAGGCCGCTGATGGCCTTAAATTCCAGGGATGCGTCTAACTGTCTGGGATTGATACAGTCGTATTCAATGGCGTAGGCGTTCCTTACGATCTTCACGTTCTCCAGCCCCGGCACCGTCCGGTACATGGCGTACTGGACGTCCTCGGGCAGGGAACTGGACATGCCGCCCAGATACATTTCATTGGTGTACAGTCCCTCCGGCTCCACAAAGACCTGATGGCGCTCCTTATCGGGGAATTTTACCACCTTATCCTCAATGGACGGACAGTACCTGGGGCCAGTCCCCTCGATGGCCCCGGAAAACAGTGGGGAACGGTCCAGATTTTCCCGGATGATCTCATGGGTCTTTTCGTTGGTATACGTAAGCCAGCAGGAGACCTGCTCTCTCTGCACCGTCTCCGGATCCGTGGAGAAGGAAAACGGAACGACCCGTTTATCTCCAAACTGCTCCTCCATCTTTGAAAAGTCGATGGAACGGCGGTCAGCCCGGGCCGGAGTCCCCGTCTTAAACCGGTACATCTCGATCCCATGCTCCTTCAGAGAATCCGTCAGATGGTTGGCCGCCTGAAGGCCGTTGGGCCCGGTAGGATTGCTCACGTCCCCGTACACACATCTGGCTCCCAGATACACACCGGTGGCCAGCACCACAGCCCGGCAGTGGTACACAGCGCCCGACAGGGCCTTCACCCCTGTGATCCGCTTTTTCTCTCCGCCCTCTTCTGCCGGTTCAGTTAAAATTTCCGATATTTCCGCCTGCCGGATGGTCAGATGGTCCGTATTCTCCAGAACACGCCGCATCTCACTGGTATAATCCTGTTTATCGGCCTGGGCCCGCAGAGAATGGACCGCCGGCCCCTTGGATTCATTTAACATTTTTGACTGGATAAATGTCTTATCGATATTTTTTCCCATCTCGCCGCCCAGAGCGTCCAGCTCCCTCACCAGATGGCCCTTGGAGCTGCCGCCGATGTTGGGGTTGCAGGGCATGAGAGCGATACTGTCCACGCTGACCGTGAACATAATGGTCTCAAATCCCAGTCTGGCTGCCGCCAGCGCCGCCTCACATCCGGCATGTCCGGCTCCTACGACGGCAATGTCATAGCTTTCCTCTAAAAAAGGCATAGACTTCCTCTTTTCTAACTCTCTATTTTCCCATACAGAACTTGCTGAAGATCTCGTTGACCAGATCGTCCTCCACCGCTTCTCCCACAATGAGCCCCAGCTTTTCGTAGGCATTCATCAGATCGATGGAAAAGAAGTCCTCGGGCATTCCGCTTTCGATGCTGTTTTCCACCATGCGGATGCTGTCATAGGCTTCCCGCAGGGCCTCCGCATGGCGCACATTGGTGATCAGGATCTGATCGTTGAAGTCGATCTCCCCCTCGTAAAACAGGGACTTGATCTCCTCCTCCAACTGGTCGATCCCCGTCTCCTCCTTGGCTGAAATGGAGATCACCCGGTGTCCCGATTTTTCTGCGATCTCCTCCAGAGATACCACCGGCTCCAGATCGCTCTTATTTAAAAGGACCACAGCCTTCCGCTCCCGGATCAGCTCCATGATCTGAAGGTCGTTTTCATCCAGTTCCCTGGATCCGTCCACCACATAAATAATAAGGTCCGCGTCCCTGGCTGCCTCCATGGCCCGCTCCACGCCAATTTTTTCCACCACGTCGCTGGTGGAACGGATCCCGGCCGTGTCCACCACGTTGAGGCTGATCCCCTGGAGATAAATATGCTCCTCCAGGATATCCCGGGTTGTCCCGGCTATATCCGTCACAATGGCCCGGTCCTCTCCTACTAAAACGTTCATCAGAGAAGATTTTCCCGCGTTGGGCTTTCCCAGGATCACGGTCCGGATCCCTTCCGATACCACGCGTCCATTGGCTGATGACCGGATCAGCCTGGACAGCTCCGGCTCCATTTTCTGGACTCCGATGAGCAGTCTTTCCCCATAGCCATCCAGAGAAATATGCTCCGGATCATCCAGAGCTGATTCAATAAAGGCGATCTCATACAGGATCTTTTCCCGTAATTCCCTGATCTTTTTTGAAACGCTCCCCCGGAGCTGGCCCACCGAGGATTTCAGCGCATACTCATTTTTCGCGTTGATCACGTCGATGACGGCTTCCGCCTGGGACAGGTCGATCCTTCCATTTAAAAACGCCCGTTTTGTAAATTCACCGGGTTCTGCCAGCCTGGCGCCTGCCTTTAATACAGTTTCCAGGATCCGCCGTGTCACCAGCATGCCTCCATGGCAGTCGATCTCCACCGTATCCTCTGCTGTAAAGCTCCTTGGCCCCCGCATCAGCATCACCAGGACCTCGTCCACCACCTGGTCCCCGTCATAAATATATCCGTAATGGATCGTATGGCTGGGAGATCCCTCCAGCGTCTCCTGTTTTCCTTTTTCCTTAAAGATCCGGTCGGCAACCGCCACGGCCTCCTGGCCGCTGATCCGCACAATGCCGATGCCGGAATTTCCCATGGCTGTGGCAATGGCCGCAATGGTATCCGTATGAATCATACTCTTCTCCTGTTCCAGGGCATTTTTCCTCAATTATCGTCCTTTATAATAGCACAAAGGGGCTGCCCCAGGCAACCCCTTCTGATTTTCTTATATGCTTTTACTCTTCCGGATTTCTGCTGCGGTCCGGTCTGGGCCGTCTTTCCCTGCGCTCTTCCCTTTTTAAGGAGATCACCACATGGCGGAACGGCTCTTCGCCCTCGCTTCTTGTGAACACATATTTATCGTTCTGTAAGGCGGAATGGATGATCCGTCTCTCATAAGGATTCATGGGCTCCAGAGCGACAGAACGCTTCGTTCTTTTTACCTTATAGGCAATATTCTTCGCCAGGGTCTCCAGGGTCTCCTTCCTTCTGGCCCGGTAATTTTCCGTATCCAGCTTTACCCGTAAATACTCGTCGGTCTTTTTATTGACCACAAGACTTACCAGGTACTGTAAGGAATCCAGGGTCTGTCCCCGCTTTCCAATGAGGATCCCCATTTCGCCGCCGGTAAGATTTACCTCCAGCTCCTTTTCCTCCTCATTGAGCTTCGTCTCCACATCAACGGAAATGCCCATGGCGTCAAAAACGGAATTTAAGAACTCGACTGCTTTATCATCGACGGTTTCTATTTTTTTCGCACGGATGATCGCCGGCCGGGAGCCGAAAAGTCCGCCCAGCACACCTGCGCTTCCCTTTTCAACCACCTCATACTGAAGTCTGTCGCTGCTGACGCCCAGCTGCACCGATGCCTGGGTGATGGCATCTTCCACAGTCTTTGCCGTTACTGTAATCATTTCCATAACAGAATCCCCCTATTTGTTCTTTCCACGCTTTTCATGTGCTTCGTTATACTTCTGGACCATGGCCGCCTTGGCTGCAAGGCTGCCCGGCTTCGCAGTCTCATTGTAAAAACGCTTGGATTCCTCGATCTGCTTTGCAGTCTTTTCCCGGCGGATCTCCTCCGCAGCCTTTTCCCTTTCCTCCTCTTCCTTAATGGATTTTAAGGAAGCGGTAGCATTCTGGGTGATCTTTGCCGGAGGAAGTCCCTGCTTGGCACGTTTCTTATTCACCTTTTCCAGATTCTTCTTCACCATCTCGTCGATGTCGATCTTATCCATATAAGAATTTACAAGAAGCTGCTGGATGATCTGCACAACACTGGTGGCGATCCAGTAAATACCAAGACCGGCCGGCATGGTGATACAGATAAAGGCAGAGAACAAAGGCATGGTGACCATCATCATCTGCATGGACTGGGCTGTCGGGTTATCCGGATCCGGCTTAGGCTGCTGGCCCTGCATCAGCTTTGTACTGAGCCACTGGGTAAGGGCTGCCAGGATCGGAATGCTCCATGCCAGAGACGGAGCCCAGCCGGGAGCCTCAGCCATATTTAAGCCGCAGAAGGTGTTCATCCGCTCGATCACGCTGGCATTTTCCGCGATCACACTGGAAATAGCCGGGAACAGTCCCTCTAACTCCTGCCACTGGGCAGTCGTGAATTTATAAAGCAGGTCCACCATCTTGTCGGCGCTGGCAAAATCAAAGGTCTCAATGGATTTCACCGCTGCTGCTGTGGCAATATTGGTAATGCCCTGCATCTTTTCTGCGTAACCGGCCTGTCCCATTAACGGGATGACCACATTGTCAAAATATACCCGGACAGACGGAACGTAAGCCGGAATATTATAGATCACACGGTATAAGGCAAACAGGATCGGCATCTGGATCAGCAGGGGCAGACAGCCGCCTGTCATGCTGGTGCCGTACTTTTCATAAACCGCCTGAACCTCCACGTTCTGGCGCTGTAAGGACTCGTTATCTGTTTTTCCCTTATACTTTTTCTGGATCGCCTGAATTTCAGGGTTCATCACAGACATGAGCTTCGTAGTCTTCTGCTGCTTGATCGTAAGAGGGATCATCAGAGTCTTCATTACGATGGTAAACAAGATGATACATAAGCCCACGTTGAAAATACCAAAGATATCCGTAAACCGGAACAGGATATCCATGATATATCCAAGGACGGTAGCAATCGGTCCTAAAATAGACCCTGCTTTTGTCAATATCATAGCTGTAACCTCCTGGGTTTCCTACGGAACTGGATCATAACCGCCTTTTGCAAACGGATGACAGCGAAGGATCCGCCTGCAAGCAAGATACGTACCCTTTACAGCGCCATACTTTTCCAGTGCTTCCAAGGCGTATTGGGAGCACGTAGGCGTGTAGATACAGTGAGGGCCAATACACGGCGAAATAAACTTTCTGTAAAACCTCACCATGCCCATTAATACTTTTTTTACCAAACCTCTCACTTCGATTCTTTTAAAATGTTATGAAGTCCGCATAAGTGCAGAAACGCACTTTCAATTTTGTCGAATTTTTTGTCTCTGGCCGCGGCCCGCGCAACCACAACGATGTCTTTTCCATCCTCCAGCATGTCTTCGTTTAAACGGAAGCTCTCCCGCACAAGCCTGGCAAACCGGTGTCTTACGACGCTGTTGCCGACCTTCTTACTGACAGAGATCCCGATCCTGGCTCCCTTTCGGTCTGTATCCAGCACATACATGACCAGGTACTTATTTGCATAGGACCTTCCCTGGCGGTAGACCGCCTGGAACTCGCTGTTTTTCTTTAACGAATGAAATCTCTTCATAGAAACCTCAAAAAATAAGAGTACCCAAAAGTTTTCCTAAACTTCCGGATACTCTCTTGGATTCATTAAGCTGATAATCTGGCTCTACCTTTTGCTCTTCTGGCAGCTAAAACTTTTCTTCCGCCTGCGCTGCTCATTCTCGCTCTGAAACCATGAACTCTTTTTCTCTGAGTATTTTTCGGCTGAAATGTCATCTTCATAATCCCGGCACCTCCTCTTACTATAAATTCCAAGTACCTTTTTTCATGTACTGTATAAACTTAGACATGATGAAACATCGTTTCAATTATATAGAAGTTATGCGGCTTCGTCAAGACTAAATTTCGGGAAAAAGCCAAAAAAGGAGCGGGAAATTCCCGCTCCGCAAGAAAATGTATTTATTTTCTTATTTGTCACTATATTTAGTATCTTCCTATTATATAATAAGAAACGTTTTTTTCAACTAATGGTTTTTTACCTTTAAAAGCGCCTTTACAATGGCTGTGGTCAGGATCGCCGCCACAATGGCCTCCGGGATCCCGAAGCCCACGATCACTCCCAGGATCATATCATAAAGGCGGGCCACCACTTTATTTGAGGCTGCGGCATAGCTGTTTCCAAAGAAAAAGTAGATGCCGTTCATTACCAGGATCGTATTGGTCATGGAACCTGCGATACCAGCCAGGCCAAGGGCCACGGTCTGGCCGCCCTTTTTTCCACGGGCGAGCTTTAAGACCAGCTCATACACATAGTATGCCGCCACTCCGATCAGGACTCTGGGGACGATGGAGATCACCACACTCCACATATTCCCGCTGTATCCGCCGATGGTCACAAAGGGGCTGAATACAAAGGAGGTCACCGTAGGCGTAAGCGTCGCACGGACCAGACTGGTGAGCCCAAATACAAGGCCCAGATACGCGCCGTATTTAGGGCCAAGAAGGAGCGCGCCGATGATGACCGGGACATGGATGATGGTGGCATTCATAAAGCCAAGGGGGATGTAGCCCAGGAATGGTACTACTGACATGGCAATGATGACGGCCGTGAAGATCCCGGCAAGGGACATGTCTAAGACTTTCTTTTCAATTTTCATGATCTTCCTCCTGCTACTGTTCTTTTCTTATAAAAGATACAATGCAATATAGTCACACACGCATTATACAAAACCATGGGAAAATGTCAATAAAGTTTTCCCCATTCCTATGAAAAATAATTATCCCCAATTTGTGGACAAACTGTGGATAACTTTCTGGATAACCTGCGGATAATTTGTGGATTGAATCTTTTCATTGAAAATTCCATCGGATTATTGTAAAATGATATTAGATTGGGTTTATGTGCTTTTGTGGACGGGTCCAAAACTTATCCACAGTTATGCACAGGTTTATACACATATTTAGGAGTACAGATATGCTGGAGAAAATTTTAGAGAAATGGGACGCGATCCTTTTAAATATCAAGGAGGAGCACGATGTCACCGATGTGTCCTACAAGACGTGGCTGCTGCCTTTGAAGCCATATTCTGTGGATAAACATATCCTCACCATCCTGGTGCCCGACGCCCTGTTTCTGGAGTATGTGAAAAAAAAATACGAGTTTTTGTTGAAAGTTACCATTGAAGAGCTGACCGGGATCTCCTGTGAGATCACATTTATCCCCAAAGACAGCATCAAAGAGGAGGAACCGGAAAAAAAGCTGATCCAGAACCACACGGCTGCCGTTAGCCAGCTGGCGATCCAGAACGCCAATCTGAATCCCCGCTATACCTTTGACACCTTTGTGGTGGGAAAAAATAACAACCTGGCCCACGCCGCATCCCTGGCTGTGGCCGAATCCCCAGGAGAGATCTACAATCCGCTTTTTATTTATGGAGGCGTGGGACTGGGAAAGACCCATCTGATGCATTCAGTGGCCCATTTTATCCTAAAAAATAATCCCAGCGCCAAGATCCTCTATGTGACCTCTGAGAAATTCACCAATGAGCTGATCGACGCCATCCGTAATAAGAACAACGTTTCCACCACGGAATTCCGTGAAAAATACCGGACCAACGACGTCCTCCTCATTGACGATATCCAGTTCATCATTGGAAAAGAAAGTACCCAGGAGGAGTTTTTCCACACCTTCAACGCCCTTTATGAGGCCAAAAAACAGATCATCATCTCCTCAGACCGCCCGCCCAGAGAGATCGAGACCCTGGAGGACCGTCTCCGCTCCCGGTTCGAGTGGGGTCTGACTGTGGATATCCAGCAGCCAGACTATGAGACACGGATGGCGATCCTTCGGAAAAAGGAGGAGCTGGAAGGCTATAATATTGATAATGAAGTGATCAAATACATCGCCTCCAACATTAAATCCAATATCCGTGAGCTGGAGGGAGCCCTTACAAAAATCGTAGCCTTAAGCAAGCTGAACAACCGCGAGATCAATATCGAGCTGGCGGAGGAGGCCTTAAAGGACCTGATCTCCCCCAATGCCGTGAAGGAAGTGACTCCCCAGCTGATCCTTAATGTGGTGGCGGAGCATTTTGGGATCAATACCCTGGATATCATCGGCCAGAAGCGCAGCAAGGAGCTGGTATTCCCCCGGCAGATCGTGATGTATCTCTGCGGTGATATGACGACCGAGTCCCTCCAGAATATCGGCAAAGCCCTGGGAGGCCGCGACCACACCACGATTATCCACGGAACGAAGAAGATCGCCGACCGTTTAAAGACCGATGAAAATCTTCAGAACACTGTGGATATCTTAAAGAAAAAGATCAATCCTCACTGATCTGTGGACAGCCTTGTGGAATACCCGTGAAAAATTTGTGGATAAGCAGCTGAAATTTTTTTCAGATTTTCCCCTTGTGGATACTTCTTAAGTTATTCATCCTGAATCTTAAGGTTACCCACAGCTTGTTCAACGTGGAAAATCCTCTATATTTCAGCAATTTTACGCTTATTCACAAATTCACAGCCCCTACGACGATTGCGACGAAAATCTTTTATATATTTCTCTATTAAACCTGTCGCCAGCCAGAAAGGAAGTTATCAACATCTATGAAACTGACATTTCAAAAAGCCGCTTTACTAAACGGCATTAATATTGTTTTAAAAGCCGTTCCCTCAAAAACAACCATGCCTATTCTGGAATGTATCCTGATCGACGCATCCACCGATGTCATCAAGCTGACCGGTAACGATATGGAGCTGGGGATCGAAACAAAAGTTGAAGGAAATATTCTTGAAAAAGGAAAAATCGCCTTAGATGCAAAGCTTTTTTCTGAGATCACCAGAAAATTATCCGATGGAGATTCCATGGTGACCATCGAATCCGATGAAAAATACAACACCACCATTACCTGTGACAACTCTGTATTCCGGATCCAGGGAAAAGACGGGGACGAATTCTCCTATCTCCCCTATATTGAAAAGAATAAATATATCTGTCTGTCCCAGTTTACATTAAAGGAGCTGATCCGACAGACGATTTTTTCCATTTCTGTCAACGACAGCAATAAAATGATGACCGGAGAGCTGTTTGAAGTAAACGGCGATTCCTTAAGAGTGGTATCCTTAGACGGCCACCGGATGGCGATCCGGAAGATCCTTTTAAAAGATACCTATGAAAATACAAAGGTCATCGTTCCGGGAAAAACCTTAAACGAGATCAGCAAGATCCTGACCGGAGACAATGAAAAAGAGGTGCAGATCTACTTCGGCGCCAACCATATTTTATTTGAATTTGACGATACGATCGTGGTTTCCCGCCTGATCGAGGGAGAATATTTTAAGGTGGACCAGATGCTGTCCAGCGATTACGCCACCAAGATCTCTGTAAATAAAAAGGAATTCTTAGACTGCATCGAAAGAGCCAGCATCCTGATCCGGGAAAATGATAAAAAACCGATCATTTTAAACATCGAGGAATCAAAAATGGCCCTGAAGCTGAATTCCAGCTTTGGAACTATGAATGCAGAGATCCTGATCTACAAGACCGGCCAGGATCTGATGATCGGCTTCAATCCCAAATTCCTCATCGACGCCCTGCGGATCATCGACGACGAAAATGTGACGCTTTATATGATGAACCCCAAGTCCCCCTGCTTTATTAAGGATGAGGAGGAAACATATATTTACCTGATCCTGCCGGTGAACTTCAACGCGGCGGCGGTATAAACATATACCTGGTAATGGTATATACTCCTGGTATGGAATAGAAAGGAAAAAAATGGAAAAGATTCATTTAAAGGATGATTTTATAAAGCTGGGCCAGGCTCTTAAGCTGGCCGGCCTGGTGGATTCCGGCGTGGAGGCCAAGATCGTGATCCAGGACGGAAAGGTTTCTGTCAACGGAGCGGCGGAGCTCCAGAGGGGAAAGAAGCTTTATCCGGGCGATGTGGTATCCTTTGGCGGAAAGGAATTTCAGATAGAAAAATAAGGGTACGGTTTCATGTTCATTGAGTCGATCGAGCTTCTGAATTACAGGAATTATAAGCAGTTACATATGGACTTCCACAGCGGGACCAATGTGCTTTACGGCGACAATGCCCAGGGAAAGACCAATATCCTGGAAGCCGTTTATGTATGCAGCACCACCAAGTCCCATAAAGGGAGCAAGGATAAAGAGATCGTCCGGTTCGGGGAGGAGGAATCCCATATTAAGATGACCGTCCGGCGGGACGGGATCCCATACCGGATCGATATGCATCTGAAAAAGAACCGGACCAAGGGCGTGGCCGTCAACGGCGTCCCAATAAAAAAGGCCAGCGAGCTGTTTGGGATCGTCAACGTGATCTTTTTCTCCCCTGAGGACTTAAACATCATAAAAAACGGACCGGCTGAGCGGAGGAGGTTCCTGGATCTGGAGCTCTGCCAGCTGAACAAGGTGTATGTATACGATCTGGTCCAGTATAACCGGGTGGTGGTCCAGAGAAATAAGCTTTTAAAGGAGATGGATTCGGATCCGTCCTTAAAGGAGACCTTAAATATCTGGGATTCGCAGCTGGTGCGGTTCGGAAGCGAGCTGATCCGGCTCCGGACCCGTTTTGTGGAGGAATTAAACGAGCTGATCCGTGAGATCCATTTTCATCTTTCCGGTGAAAGGGAGGAGCTTGAGATCCGGTATGAACCCAATGTGACGCCGGAAACCTTTGAAGCAGAGCTTTCCCGGAACCGGAACCAGGAGCTGAGGCAGAGACTCACACTGACAGGCCCCCACAGGGATGACCTGAATTTTATCGTCAATGGCGCAGATATCCGGAAATTTGGTTCCCAGGGCCAGCAGAGGACGGCGGCCCTGTCCTTAAAGCTTTCGGAGATCGAGCTGGTGAAAAGGACCGTGAAGGATTATCCGGTGCTGCTTCTGGACGACGTGCTGTCTGAGCTGGACGGAAAACGCCAGGAGCACCTGCTGTCAGAGATCAGCCATATCCAGACGCTGATCACCTGCACAGGACTGGATGAATTTGTGAACAGCAGATTTCAGATGGACAAGATTTTTAAGATCGTTGAAGGAACCGTTGAGAGTGAAGAGCTGTGTGTGCAGTTGTAACAGAATTTAAAGGAGGAACATCATGAGCACAGAATATGGAGCCGACCAGATTCAGATCCTGGAAGGCCTTGAAGCAGTAAGAAAAAGACCTGGAATGTATATTGGGAGCACTTCCTCCAGGGGACTTCATCATCTTGTATATGAGATCGTAGACAATTCCGTGGATGAGGCCCTGGCGGGATACTGTGATTCCATCGACGTCCAGATCAACCCGGATAATTCCATTACGGTGGTGGACGACGGCCGCGGGATCCCGGTGGACATCCAGAAAAAGGCCGGGATCCCGGCGGTGGAGGTGGTATTTACCATCCTTCATGCCGGAGGAAAGTTCGGCGGCGGGGGCTATAAGGTTTCCGGCGGGCTCCATGGCGTGGGTGCATCGGTGGTAAATGCCTTGTCCGAGTGGCTGGAGGTGGAGGTACGCACAGGCGGCCATGTATATAAACAGCGGTATGAACGGGGAAAGACCATGTATCCCTTAAAGATCGTGGGAAGCTGTGGGGCGGAGGAGCACGGCACCCGGGTCACCTTCCTGCCGGATAAAGAAATTTTTGAAGAGACCGTTTACGATTTTGATACCTTAAAGATCCGTTTAAGGGAGACGGCCTTTCTGACCAAGGGGCTGAAGATCACTCTGAGGGACGGACGGGAGGAGAAAAGGGAAAAGACCTTCCACTATGAAGGCGGGATCCGTGAGTTTGTGGAGTATTTAAACCGCAGCAATGTGCCCCTGTATGAGCATGTGTTTTACTGCGAGGGCCAGAGGGACGGCGTGCTGGTGGAGGTTGCCATGCAGCACAATGACTCCTATACAGAAAATATATACAGCTTCGTCAATAACATCAACACGCCTGAGGGCGGGACCCATCTGACCGGCTTTAAAAATGCCCTCACGAAGACGTTCAACGACTACGGGAGAAAGAATAAGCTTTTAAAGGAAAATGAACCGGCCCTTTCCGGCGAGGATATCCGGGAGGGACTGACGGCTATCATCAGCATCAAGGTGGAGGATCCCCAGTTTGAGGGACAGACCAAGCAGAAGCTGGGCAACAGCGAGGCCAGAGGAGCCGTGGACGGCGTGGTCAGCGAGCAGCTTACCTATTATCTGGAACAGAATCCGTCAGTGGCCAAGGCCATCATCGAAAAATCTGTCCTGGCCCAGAGAGCCCGGGCGGCTGCCAGGAAGGCCAGGGATCTGACCAGAAGGAAGACGGCTCTGGATGGCCTTTCTCTCCCTGGAAAGCTGGCGGACTGCTCCAGCAAGAATCCGGAGGAGTGCGAGATCTACATCGTAGAGGGAAATTCCGCCGGCGGTTCGGCCAAGGATGCGAGAAATAAGGCCACCCAGGCGATCCTGCCGCTGCGCGGAAAGATCTTAAACGTGGAGAAGGCAAGACTGGACCGGATCTACGGAAATGCAGAGATCCGTTCCATGATCACGGCCTTTGGAACCGGGATCCACGAGGAATTTGATATTTCCAAGCTGAGATACCATAAGATCATCATTATGACCGATGCGGACGTGGACGGCGCCCATATCAGCACCCTGCTCCTGACGTTTATATACCGGTTTATGCCGGAGCTTATCAAACAGGGATACGTTTATCTGGCCCAGCCGCCTCTTTATAAGCTGGAAAAGAATAAGCGCATCTGGTACGCATACAGCGATGAAGAGCTCAATGAGATCCTGAAGGAAGTGGGCCGCGACCAGAATAATAAGATCCAGCGATATAAGGGTCTGGGAGAGATGGACGCGGAGCAGCTCTGGGAGACGACCATGGATCCCGAGCGCCGGATCCTTCTTCGAGTGACCATGAATGAAGAAATGACATCAGAGATCGATCTGACCTTTACCACCTTAATGGGCGATCAGGTGGAACCCAGAAGAGAATTCATTGAATTAAACGCCAAATACGGAACCCTGGATATTTAATCCCGGGATATGGAGAGGCCCTTGGGGCCAAGAAGGGTGGAAAAATAAATGGAACCGAATATTTTTGATAAAGTGCATGACATTGATCTGAAAAAGACAATGGAAAAGTCGTATATCGACTATGCGATGAGCGTCATTGCCGCCCGAGCGCTTCCGGACGTGCGGGACGGATTAAAGCCGGTGCAGAGAAGAGTGCTGTACTCCATGGTGGAGTTAAATAATGGACCGGATAAGCCCCATAGAAAGAGCGCCCGTATCGTCGGTGATACCATGGGTAAATACCATCCCCACGGCGACACCTCCATTTACGGAGCCTTGGTAAATATGGCCCAGCACTGGTCTATGCGGTATATGCTGGTGGACGGCCACGGAAACTTTGGATCTGTGGACGGCGACGAGGCGGCGGCCATGCGGTACACCGAAGCCAGATTAAGCAAGATCTCAACGGAAATGCTGGCGGATATTTATAAGGACACTGTGGACTTTGTTCCCAACTTTGATGAAACAGAAAAAGAGCCGGTAGTCCTGCCGTCCAGATTTCCAAATCTTCTGGTCAACGGCGGAACCGGCATTGCCGTCGGCATGGCCACCAATATCCCGCCCCATAACCTGCGGGAAGTGATCGCAGCGGTGGTAAAGATCATCGACAATAAGGTGGAGGAGAACCGGGAAACGACCATGGAGGAGCTGCTTTCCATCATCAAGGGACCGGATTTCCCCACGGCGGCTACCATCCTGGGGACCAGGGGCATAGAGGAGGCATACCGGACCGGACGCGGAAA
>UMLO01008933.1_pt1 | contig 22173 bp, 2 predicted proteins | sample 1966551 | NCBI WGS metagenome assembly UMLO01 (sample SAMEA4836201, study PRJEB28245) | human gut metagenome | biome: gut microbiome; material: fecal sample | place: Denmark | collected 2008
CGCGCTGTTTAAATACTTGGGGCCGTAACCATCTCCCAGCCTTCTGCCTCCGAATGCCACGGTGCGTCCCTTCCGGTTCAGGATCGGGAACATGATGCGGTTGCGAAACATGTCATACGGCTGTCCGTCCTTCCCATGTTTGACCAGTCCGGAAGCATAGATCTGCTGTTCGGAAAAGCGTTCCGACAGATATTGATACAGTATCGCGTTTTCCGCCGGGGCGTAACCGAGCCCGAATGCGGAAAGTGTGTTTTCCGGCAGTTTTCTCGTTTTCGTGATATACCGGAATGCTTCTGAATCCCGGTGCTCCATCAGGTACCGGAAATAAAAGATGGCTGCCGCCTCATAAATAGTCTGCAGTTCCTCATCGTCCAGTTCCTGCGGCATCTCGGGCTTTTCCTGTCCCATCAGGATCTTAAAGTCATCCATATTGCCATGTTTTCCGCAGGCATAACACCAGAATACCCCGTTTTTGTTATCGGCACAGAACATGTCCGCGCCGGAATGACAAAACGGACAGGTGCCGTAATACCGTTTTGTCTTTTCATGAAATTCCAGTTTGGTGTACCGCTTTGCGAGCGATACCATGCTGTCTTCGATAATCATGTTTCCTCCTTATTTTAGAACCTTTTTTTGCGCAAATGCATGCCCGTTAGCTCTGGTTATGCGGTTAACTGCCTACTCGTCAGCATCCAGCACATTGTAAGCTTCCAAATGTGTCCAGTCATAGTTGCTAGGCCGACGCAACGCATACGACGTACAGATTTTCTCCTCGCTCTAAAAGTTTAATCAGTGCCTTTCTTGTTAATTTTGCCATTATCATTCCCTCCATTTCTTATGCATTTATATGAACATAAGAAGTATGTGTTTCGGAGCGTCAAATTTTGTGGCAAAATTCTTTCCGGCAGCAAAAAAACCTGCAAAAAAAATGCAGTCATGGACCAAGTCCGATGTTCAGTATGTCGGATATGACTGTGCCCGTTTCTTTTTGCGGATAACACTTTTTGGTTCATAAAAAGGACCGGGGAATCGCTCCCCCGGCCCTTTCAATAAGCTATGCGTTTTTTTGTTACTGACGTTTCTTTCTGCGTCTTCTGCCTGCGAAGATGATTCCCAGTCCTGCAGCAGAGAAGGCAAACAGGAACGGGATCCTGTTATCCGTCTCGTCACCAGTGCGTGGCAGCTGGTGCCAGTGACCATCTGAATCATACCATCCGCCCCGGCGGAAGCTGTTTTCATACTTCGCCGTGATCTTGCCCTTTCGCGGGATCTTGTAGTCGTACATTGTCGTGTCACCTGTGACGGTGCCATCCTCGGATACATGGAAGGTAATGTAACCGTCCACAACGCTGTATCCATCCGGTGCTTTCAGTTCGACGACTGCATAGTGTCCGGCGGTGTATGCCGGGAAGAAGATCTGCCCGTTCTCATCCGTCGTTCCCTCGTAAGCAATTTCTCCATTTTCAGCCACGATCCGCAACCGGGCTCCGGCCAATGCCGTGCCGTCATCTCCGTCGCGTTTGGTGACTACCACTACGGTTTCCTTATAGTTGGCTACATGGAAGGTAGTGACGCCTCCGACTACGGATTCGTTCTTTACGGTGAAGCTGAATTCCTGGGATGTCGCCTTGTATCCGGCTGCTGCTTCCGCCTCAACGATACGGTAGCTGCCATCTGCAAGGTTTGTTACATTTGCGTATCCGCTCTGGTCTGTGGTTACCTTCCGTAATTCATTACCGTCTTTGTAGACGGTGAATCTTACTCCGGCAATGGATGCCATTGTATTACCATCGTACTTATAAACGGTTACGGACGGTTTCTTCGGAGTCGGTGTGTGTCCGCCGCCTCCTCCGCCACCACCAGGCTTGTGCGGTTTATCAGGTTTCTGTGAGTCATTCATGGTGACAGTGATCTGTCTGCCGTTTCGTGGTACGGTAAATGACACATCGGATGCCAGTTCGTATCCGGACGGTGCTTTTTCTTCTTTGAGAAGATAAGTTTCGCCGCCGTTTAACTGTCTTGTGATGTTGATACCGTCCTTGGTTGCCGCAAACTTAAGTACCTCACCCTGTTTGATCGTTCCATCGTGATCGACAGAATCAATGGCTGTATCGGTCAGTGCCCGCATCGGGGTTCCGTTCTTATCGCAGATCACGAACTGTCCGCCGGTTAAGACGCTTCCGGAAGTTGACTTCTTGATGAAGACCATTTCCGTCGGTGCATCTTTCATCCGGATCACATTGTCGGTGATCTCGATATCGAGTTTCACGCCTTCTGCGTGGATATTGCTCTTTCCATCAACCGCATTACCGTTTCCATCGACCGTAATCTTGATCTCGCCATCTGCGTAAGAGCCATCCGGCAGGACTTTGATCGTGGTCGGGTATCCGTCCTTATCGTAAAGGACCTTGTTGCCGTCACGGTCTACATAGTGGGCATTGACTACCTTGCCGTCCTTATCAACCGTGAACTCAATGTCTTCGCTGAATCCGAAACCATCTGGGGCGCTCTCCTCGTGATAACGGTAAGTCGTATCACCACTCAGCTTATCTTCCATCACGTGTGAAGTGCCGTCTGATGTCCACTGGTCGATGACCGTTGTGGCCCCATTCAGTTCCACGCGCTTCAGTTTGCATTCAGCGCCAGGGATTTCATTGCCTGCAAAGTCTTCCTTCGTAAAGGTGACTTTCGTTGGCAGCTTCTTATCTGTCATGACTGCCTGGACGTCTTCACCGTAATGTCCAACCGTGAACTTCACATCATCCGCTTTCGCGTATCCGGCTGGCGGTGTTACCTCATGTAGCCAGTACGTATGGTCGGCCTTCAGTACGATTTCCCATCTCTGGTCCGTACCATTCATGCAGAACTCAGGGATCACGATTTCTTTCTTATCTTCGCTTAATACCTGGAAGGTACCGCCCTTTAAGATGTGATCCGGGTCACGGACCTCATTCTTTAAGAGCCAGATAATTGGATCATCCGGGTTTTCCGGTACTTTCGGCGGGAATTCATCCGGCGGGGTTACCACCTTGATTTCCCGGTTGCGCATCTCCACAACCTGTTCTCTGCCGTCATCGTTCACGGTAAATTCTACATCGTGGCTGTAATAATATCCGTCTACAGTTCCAGCCTCATACAGGACGTAATTCTGTCCCGCGATCAGCTTGCCGGTGAATTTAAACTCTCCGGTCTCATCGGTCGTCCACTCGGCTACCTTGTCCGCCTCATCGTATGGATTGGAATGATCCGCCTTCGGGGCTTTCTTTTCGCCTTTATAGACAGCCAGGGTCGCGCCTGCGAGCGCTTTGTTTGTCGTGGAGTCCACTTTCTTAATCTTCACGTCGGTCGGAGCATCTTTCATGCGTACGACGTTTCCAACGATTTCGATCGTTTCCTTCACGCCCTCAGCTAAGAGCGTACCGTCCTTTGCGATTGCGTTTCCGCTCTTATCGACGGTTACCTTTTCCCTATCTTTTTCGTAAGTACCATCTGCCTTGACCAGGATGCCAGTCTGATATCCATCCTTATCGTAGAGGATGTGGTTTCCGTTGGCATCCACATAGAATGCTTCCGTGATCACGCCGTCCTCGCCGATCGTGAATTCGATATCCTCACTGTGTCCGTATCCGGCAGGCGCCTGGTCCTCATGATAGAGATAAGTGGATCCGGCTTTTAACTCGTCCTTGATAACGTATGGGGTTCCGTTGGAGATCCATGCGTAGGATTCCGTCGTTCCCTTGCGTGTCAGGGTGCAGTACGCGCCTGCAATTTCTTTTCCGCCAAAGTCTTCCTTGGTGAAGGTTACGGTATTGTCTGCCGGTTCATCGGTCATGACAACATCGACCCGCTCGCCGTAGTGGCTGACGGTGAATTTGACGTCTTCCGCTCTTACATATCCGGCCGGCGGTGTTACCTCATGCAGCCAGTACGTATGGTCGGCCTTCAGTACGATTTCCCATCTCTGGTCCGTACCGTTCATGCAGAACTCAGGGATCACGATTTCTTTTTTATCTTCGCTTAATACCTGGAAGGTACCGCCCTTTAAAATGTGATCCGGGTCACGGACCTCATTCTTTAAGAGCCAGATGATCGGGTAGTCGTGGTCTTCCTTATTTTCCGGATTTTCCGGGATCTTCGGGTTCTGCACCGGTGTGTTGGCTGTGTTTTCCTTATCCGCAAGTCCGGGATATTCCTTAGAATCTCCCGTGCTTCCGTCCGGTTTTGCAGCTTTCACATCTTTTACCTTTACGGTGTTCAGATATCCGATGCCGTCATCCGCTTCCATCATGGAAAGTTTCTCTGCCGCTTTCTCTGTGATGGTTGCTGTGTAAGTGATGGTTGCTGTCTGGCCAGGTGTCAATTTCATGAACACATTCTCTGGCCATTTTCCGGATGCTTCGCTTCCGGATTTTACGATACTGAATCCTACAGCACCCTGGACTGATTTCACCTTCAGATCTTTAAAGAATCCTGCGGCGGCGGATTCAAATTCATCCGTCACAGTCATGGTTAACGGCAGGTCGCCAGTATTCGTAATATGTGCTTCGTAGGTTACGGTATCACCCGCAAAGAATCCGAAGCGGTCGGTACCCTCTTTAGCCGGGGCTTTTGCGATGCGGACTTTTTCCATGGTGTAGGATGGATGCGGTTTCCCAGCTTCCGGCTCCTGTACCGGGGTGTTCACGCCATCTGATTTGTCACCCAACTTATCCGGGTACTGTTCTTTCGTAACGGTAATTTCTGTTACGGTATCGCCCTTGCCGTCTCCGTCATGGTCTTCACCGCTGTATTCATAATATTTACCGGTTACATTAGTGGTGGTTGCAATGTTCAGGTATCCGAGACTGTCATCTTTTGCTGCGCCGGATAAAAATTCCTTCGCTGCGTCTAAGACTTCCGCCTCATAGGTAACAACCGCGCGGCCGTTAGACTCGATCGTGATGTTCGCAACAGAGCCATTTACCGCATTGGTCTTGCCCATGTAGCTGTTCTCGGTACCGGTGTCGTTTCTGTAGTAGCGGACTGCCTTTACGACTGGTGCCGTAAAGTTTGCCGGGATCTCGAATGCGTCATCCACATCCATGGTCAGCGCAATATCACCGGTATTGGCGATCGTCACATCATAGGTCACTTTATCGCCGTGGAAGAAACCGTACTGATCGGTTCCGGTCTTTTCCGGAGCGAGTGTCACGCGCTCTTTTTCCATGGTATATTCCGGCTCATGAGTCTCAGGTTCGTCTTTCGGGAAGTTGTCCGGCGGGGTCTCAACGACGATCCGGCGGTTCTTCATTTCAACGGTCTGGGCGGTTCCGTCCGTGTTTACAGTAAAGATAACATCCCTGCTGTAGTAATATCCGTCCGGGGTTCCTGCCTCGCGTAAGGTATACGTTTCACCCGCAGTGAGCAAACCTGTAAGTTTCAGCGTGTTGTGGCCGTTTGTGAGCCATTCTTTCGCGATGTTTCCGTTCCGATCCAGAATCTGGAGTGTTGCTCCGGCTAACATTCCGCCGGTCGTTTTATCCGTCTTCTTGATCTCCACATCGGTCGGCTGGTCTTTCATGACCACTTCCACGCGCTCGCCGTAATATCCGACGGTGAATCTCACGTCTTCTGCCGGCTGGTATCCTTCCGGAGGTGTTACTTCGTGCAGGTAGTAGGTCTTGCCCGCTTCCAGCACTCCGGTCCACTGCTTCCAGTCATATCCGATGCCGAATGCGTTTCCGTCCAGGATATCTGTTACCGGGTTCTTGTTCTCATCCAGTACCTGGAAAGTACCACCAGGTAAGATGTGGGATGGATCGCTAACACTTGTCTTGATTAACCAGATGACCGGGTATTCCGGCTCATCCGGTGTCGGTGGCGGTGTTACCGGCGGCTCATCCGGGGTCTGTACCGGAGTATGTCCTTCATCCTCTTTATCCGGGATTCCAGGATACTCTGTCTTATCTCCCTCTGTTCCATCCGGTTTTTCTACTCTGACATCATAAGTCTTTGCGATGTTGAGGTATCCGTTGCCATCATCGGTAGTCATGAACGCCAGTCTCTCCGGAGCTTTATCGGTGACAACTGCGGTGTAAACGACCGTTGCTGTCTTACCGGCCTCGATCCGGATTCTTGCTGTGTCTGTGCCAACTCCCATTCCGGTTTCGGAAATATCCTCACCCTTGATCTTTGTGATCTTAAGGTCTTTAAAGTAGTCCTTGACCTCCGTGGCAAATGCATCCGTGACGTACATTTTTAATGCTATGTCACCGGTATTGCTGATATGGACTTCGTATGTGACAGTATCGCCACGTTTGAAGCCGTACTGGTCAGTTCCAGATTTCTTCGGGGCCTTATCCGTACGTTCCTTTTCCATCTCGTAAGACGGAGTCGGTTCTTCCGGTACCTGGACCGGAGTGTTTGCGGTATCGGACATATCATCGAGCTTCTTGGTGACTTCCGTTACGGTATCGCCCTTTCCGTCTCCGTCGGTGTCTTCTCCGCTGTACTCATAGTATTTTGTAGTTACATTTGTTGTCGTCGCGGTATTTACGTATCCGAGTCCATCGTCCTTTGCTGTTCCGGATAAGAACTCTTCTGCTTTTCCCTTAACGACTGCGGCGTAGGTGACAACCGCATATGCACCGGCTTTGATCGTGATGTTCGCTTTGGAACCTTTGATCTGGTTGACGCTTCCCATCTGGCTGTTCTCAAGGCCGTTGGACCTTAAGTAGAAGTGAATCGCATCGATTTCCGGTGTTGTGAAGTTTTTCTTTACCTCGAATGCATCGTCTACATCCAGTGTGATCGTCGTATCTCCGGTATTTGTGATGATAACATCGTATAATACGCGGTCTCCGTGGAAGAATCCGAACCGGTCGGTATCTTTCTTTTCAGGAGCTAATGATACACGCTCTTTCTCCATGGTGTAGCCCGGGTTTGCCGGCTCCGGGGTCGGCGGTACAGGTTTTTCATCCGGCGGAACCTCAACAATAATCTTGCGGTTCGTCATGGTGACTACCTGCTCTTTTTCGGTGTTTTCGACGGTAAATTCTACGTCCTTACTGTAATAGTATCCCTTGATTGTCTCAAGCTCATGCAGGACATAAGTCTCTCCGACAACCAGGTTTGCATCTGCAGGAAGTTTAAAGCTGCCGATCTCATCCGTTACCCATTCTGCGACCTTGTCGGCCTCTGCATACGGGTTGGAATGGTCTGCGTTCTCCGGCAGTTTCTTGCCCTTGTATACGGCAAGCTTGACTCCGGCGAGGCTCTTTCCTTCCTGGTCTTCCTTCTTGATTACGACATCAAGAGGAGCATCCTTCATGATCAGGTGGTTATCTGTTACTTCGATTTCAGCTTTCACACCGCTTGCGATGACATTGCCATCCTCTGTTTTTGCAGTACCATCATCGTCCACAGTCACGGTCTTTCCCTCATACTGGTAAGTTCCGTCTTCGTTTTTGATGATGCCGGTGGTCAGGCCATTCTCATCATAGAGAATCGTATTGCCATTTTCATCCACGTAATGGGCATTTGTCACGCTGCCATCTGCTGATACGGTAAACTCGATATCCGCACTCTTTGCGTAACCGCCAGGTGCCGCATCCTCATGGTAGAGGTAGGTCTGTCCAGCTGTCAGGGCAGATGTCATGGTATGGGTGGTGCCATCCGTGGTCCAGGAAGCGACGGTCTGTTTCGTGCCTGCAGTCAGGATGGAAACGTTTGCTCCGGCTACCGGGGTTCCACCCAGATCCTCTTTCGAGAAATCAAAGCTTAATGGATGATCCCGCATGGTAACGGTCAGTGTTGTACCAGGTTTTGCATAACGGATGATGAACATCTGATCCGCAGCTTTTGCGTATCCGGCCGGTGCTTCCTGCTCCTGCAGGTAATACTCCTTGCCGACCGCGAGCTGTTTTGTGATCAGGACGCCATCTGCGCTTCCCTTAAATACCAGTTTCTCGCCGCGGCGGATAAATCCGTCGTGTTCGGTTGACGGGATCTTGGTATCATATAATGCCTTAACTGGGTTCTTTGCCGCATCCAGGATTGCAAAAATGCCGCCCGTCAGGATATTGCCTGCCATGTCAGTCTTAACGATCTTCACGTTGGTTGGCTCATCCTTCAATACCACCTTGTTGCCGGTGGTCTCGATGTCCCTTCTGGTGCCTGCTGCAAGCAGGGTTCCGTTCGCATCGCGGACATCCCCGTTGTCGTCCATCGCAACGGCCTCCCCTTTATAGGAATAAGTTCCGTCTCCATTTATGACAATCTCAGTCGGATAGCCGTCACGGTCATAAAGGACTGTTTGGCCATTATCATCCACATAGTGGGCATCTGTGACATTACCTTCCTCGTCTACCGTGAATACGACATCCACGCTGTATCCGTATCCATCAGGAGCTGCAGACTCGTGGAAGCGGTAGGTCTTGCCGGATTCCAGTCTGCCTTTGATCACATGCTCGGCTGTGGTGCTTATCCACTGCTCGATCCTGTTCTCGCCGGTTCCGGTCACTTCATAGAGTTCGCAGGTCGCGCCCAGTACTTCGTTTCCGGAGAAATCCTGTTTGCTGAAGGTGATTCCGTCGTTGCGCTTCTTATCGGTCATGATGACATCCACGCGTTCACCGTAGTGGCCGACTGTGAATTTTACATCTTCTGCCGGAAGGTATCCGTCAGGCGGTGTAACCTCATGCAGGTAATAAGTGTGATCTGCTTTTAATACCGTCATCCACTGGTTCCAGCCATAGCCGATTCCAAACGCAGTGCCGTTTAAGATATCCGTTACCGGGTTCTTATTCTCATCCAGCACCTGGAAGGTACCGCCAGGTAAAATGTGGGACGGATCGTTTACGCTGTTCTTTAACAGCCAGATGACTGGGTATTCCGGTTCATTCGGGCCTGGCGGCGGGATGACCGGAGGTTTGTCCGGAGTCTGTACCGGGGTATGTCCACCGTCTTCCTTATCCGGGATGCCAGGATACTCCTTGTTGCTGTCTTCGCTTCCGTCCGGCTTTTCGGCCTTGACGTTGTAGGTCTTTGCAGTATTCAGATATCCGTTTCCATCATCAGAAGCCAGGAAAGACAGTCTTTCCGGTGCGTTATCTGCAACAACTGCCGTATAAGTTACAACGGCTGTCTTGCCCGGCATGATGCGGATCCTTGCAGTGTCCGTACCGATACCCATTCCGTCTTCGGAGATGTCCTCGCCGTCGATCGCGGTAATCTTCAAGCCTTTAAAATACTGGCTTACTTCATCCGCAAATGCGTCGGTTACGAACATCTTTAACGGCAGGTCGCCGGTATTGGCAATCGTGACGTCATAAACAACGGTATCGCCGCGGTGGAAACCAAACTTCTTTTCATCTTCCTTTTCCGGGGCTTCCGTTCTTCTCTCCTTATCCATCTCATAGGACGGGGTCGGAGTTTCCTTATCCGGGGTCTGTACCGGGGTATTCGCGTCATCAGACTTATCACCCAGCTTATCCGGATAGTCTTTCTTGGTTACGGTAATTTCCTTTACGGTATCGCCCTTGCCATCTCCGTCTGCGTCTTCGCCACTATATTCATAGTATTTTCCGACTGCATTGGTTATGGCAGCAGTATTTACGTATCCTAATCCGTCATCCGGTGCGCTGCTGGATAACAGCTCATCCGCCTTTTCGAGGACTTCTGCTTCATACGTGACAACCGCATAAGCACCGGCCTTGATCGTGATGTTAGCCTTGGAACCGTTCACACTGTTCAGGGTGCCCATATTAGTATTTTCTCTTCCGGATGCGCTGCCATAGAATTTAACAGCGTGTACCTTCGGAGTGGAAAAATTCTTTTTAACCTCAAATGTATCATCCACATCCATGGTTAAAGCGATTTCACCAGTGTTTCTGATTGTTACGTCGTAAGTGACACGGTCTCCATGGAAGAATCCGTACTGGTTTGTGCCCTTCTTTTCCGGTGCTTCGGTTACCCTTTCCTTCTTCATCTCGTACTCAGGCTCCCTGCCTTCCGGCGTCGGGGTATCCGGCGGGAGTTCATCCGGCGGGGTCTCCACGATGATCTTACGGTTCTGCATCTCTACGATCTGCTCGGAACCGTCCGTATTGACAATAAACTCAATGTCGTAGCTGTAATAATAGCCATCGACGGTCTGTACCTCGTGAAGCGTATAGGTTGCGCCAGGCTTCAGGATGCCGGTCAGTTTAAACTCACCGCTTTCATCTGTTGTCCATTCTGCAACTTTGTCTGCTTCGTCATAATCAGCATAAGGAGCCTTCTTGGGTCCCTTGTAAACCGCAAGGACTGCACCGGCTAATGGTTTCTTTGTCTGCTGGTCTACTTTTTTGAATTCTACGTCTGTCGGCTTATCCTTCATGACAGCTTCCACGCGGTCTCCATAGTAGCCTACGGTAAACTTCACGTCTTCTGTCGGAAGGTATCCGTCCGGAGGGGTTACCTCGTGAAGGTAGTAAGTCTTGCCTGCTTCCAGGACAACACTCCACTGATTCCAGTTGTAGCCGATTCCGAAAGCGGTTCCATCCAGAATATCCGTTACCGGGTTCTTATTCTCATCCAGTACCTGGAAAGTACCACCAGGTAAGATGTGGGACGGATCGTTAACACTTGTCTTCATCAGCCAGATGACCGGGTATTCCGGCTCATCCGGTGTCGGAGGTGGTGTTACCGGCGGTTCTTCCGGAGTCTGTACCGGAGTATGCGCGTCATTTTCTTTATCCGGGATGCCAGGATACTCCGTCTTATCTCCTTCTGTTCCATCCGGCTTTTCAGCTTTGACTTCAAACGTTTTTGCCGTGTTCAGATATCCGTTTCCGTCATCTGCGGCTGTAAAAGATAACCGCTCCGGCGCATTGTCTGCGACAACTGCCTGATAGGTTACGGTTGCTGTCTGGCCTGGCATGATGCGTATCTTCGCTGTCTGGTATCCGATGCCGAAGCCATTCATGGTTCCGGAAAGGTCCTCCCCCTCAATGGCGGTGATCCTTAAGTCTTCGAAGTAGCTCCTTACCTCTGCCGCAAATGCATCGGTTACAAACATCTTTAGCGGAAGGTCTCCGGTGTTTGTTACACGCACAGCATAGGTAACAGTCTCGCCGCGGTTGAAACCGAATTTTCCGGTTCCGTCTTTCTCCTGGGCCGGTAAGACACGCTCTTTGTTCATCACATAGGACGGAGTAGGTTCTTCCGGTTTTGGTTCCTGTACCGGGGTGCTTGCGTCATCCTTCTTATCTGCCAGCTGCTTTTTGACTTCGGTCTTGGTATCTCCCTTGCCGTCCCCGTCATGGTCTTCGCCACTGTACTCATAGTACGTTGCAAAGACGTTCGTGATGGTTGCGGTATTCCAGTAGCCCTTGCCATCGTCTTTTGCTGCATCCGATAAGGATTCTTTTGCGTTATCCAGTACCTGTGCCTCATAAGTCAGTACGACGTGGCCGCCTGCCAGAATGGTGACATTTGCTTTTGAGCCGTCAATCGCATTTACTGTACCCTTGCCGCTGTTCTGGTAACCGGTCTTCGTATCATAGAAGCGTACGGCTTTGACCATCGGTATTGTGAAGTTTTCCGGAATCTCAAATGCATCATCCACGTCCATGGTAATGGTTGTATCTCCGGTGTTCTTCACTGTTACCTCATAGGTAACGAGATCGCCATGGAAGAATCCAAATTTATTGGTATCCTTCTTAGCTGGAGCGTTGGTTATACGCTCTTTTCCCATTGTGTAATCCGGTGTAGTTCCTTCCGGTACCGGCTGTGGTGGCCGTTCATCCGGTGGAGTTTCTACAATGATCTTACGGTTGGTCATGACAACGGTTTGTTCCTTGCCATCCGTATTTACGACGAATTCCACATCTTTGCTGTAATAATATCCTTTCACAGTCGCAGACTCATGCAGAACATAGGTCTCGCCTGCCACCAGGTTTGCATCCGCAGGGATTCTGAATTCACCGCTGTTATCTGTTACCCACTCTGCCACCTTGTCTGCTTTTGCATACGGGTTGGAGTGATCTGCGTTCGGCTCTTTCTTCGTTCCTTTGTATACTGCCAGGGTTGCACCCGGCAGGCTTACGCCGTCCTGGTCGACTTTCTTGATGATTACGTTTAGCGGTGCATCCTTCATGACGACGGTGTTATCCGTCACATCAAATTCTGCACGGACGCCTTCCGCAATGACGTTTCCGTCCGCATCGATGGCGTTGCCATTTTCATCAATCGTAATATCCGTCTCTCCGTTCTTGTAGGTGCCGTCCGCCTGGACGGTAATCGTGGTCACGTATCCGTTCTTATCGAAGAGGATCTGCGTGCCCTGTGCATTGACGTAATGAGCCTTGGTCACATTGCCTTCTGCATCCACGCCAAACTCAATATCCGCGCTTCCCGCATATGCGGACGGAGCTTTTAACTCCCGGTACAGATATGTTTTTCCTGGTTGCAGCTTTCCGGATAAGCGATGTGCTGCTTCGGTTTCTGTTGTGGTCCATGTTTCCACAGCCTCAAATTTGCCATCAGCATCGCGTGTTCCGACTGCTACTTCAGCGCCGGTTAAGTACTGTCCGGTTAAGTCAGTTTTGCTGAACTTGACATCCAGCGTCGGGTCTGCCATGCGGATCGTATTATTGATGACGCGCACTTCTGTTGTATCGCCGTCGTATCTCGCATTGCGGATCACACCCTGTTTATCAATCGTAAACAGGATATCTTTCGATACCTTATAGCCATCCGGAGCTTTCACTTCATGGTATTTGTAGGTCCTTCCGTATGTCAGGACACCGTCTAATACCTCCGCTTCCGCTGCGGATACCCATGCATGGATCTTTTTGTAGCTGCCGTCTTCCTGCTGCTCGTAAAGCTCTAAGGATGCACCCTCTAAGACGGTGCCGTCCTCTGTGGTCTTCAAGAATCTTGCCGGGATCTTTTCATTGGTCATGCCGACCTGAATGGCAGCAGACTGGTTGTAGATCGGGGCCGTGAACGGAACAGCCGCGTTATTAACGGAATATCCGTTCGGGGCTTCGTTCTCGCGTAACTGGTACTGCTTTCCCGCTTCTAACAGTCTTTCGATTCTTACTCCGTCTGCATTCGCGGCAAATGTTAGTTCCTCACCCGCAAGGATCATTCCCTCATGGATGAGTGATGGGATCTGCGTGTCGCGAATCGCGGTCACGACATTTCCGTCTCCGTCTAAAATTGTATAGGAGCCGCCTGAGATTGCGTTCTTTTCATCGCCGTATTTGGTGATGACTGCCTTGACCGGCGCATCCTTCATAACGACCACATTACCGGCGACTGCGATTTCCTCAGCCACGCCCTTGGCGTGGATTGTTCCCTCCGCGTCTACTGCATCGCCGTTTTCGGTGATCGTAATCACAGTCGCACCGTCACGGTAGGTACCGTCCGCGGATTTCGTGATTCCGGTCGGGTATCCGTCTTTATCATGGAGGAGGGTCGTGCCATTTTCATCCACATAATGGGCTCCGGTCACATTGCCGTTCTTGTCAATGGTAAACTCGATATCATAGCTGTACTCGTATCCTGGAACGGTTGCTTCCTCGTGGTAAAGATAGGTAGCATTTGCGGTCAGGGTATTTGCCATTTCATGTACAGATCCCGCTTCGCTCTGCCATCTGTCGATCTGTGTTGTGGTGCCATCTGCATTTTTCCGTGAGATCGTGCAGACTGCTCCTGCGATTTCCTCTCCTGCGAAGTCAGTCTTCTCGAAGGATACGCGTACTGGATCATCCTTCATGATGATGACGTTGTCGGTTACCGGAAGCTGTACTTTGGCGTCTGTTACGATCACTGTTCCGGTTGCATCGGTAAGGTTATTTCCTGTCTTTGTTAAGGCCTGTCCGTTTAAGGTATAGCTTTCGCCTGCTAAGGTCTCTCTGTAAATAACCTGAGTCGGTCTGCCGTCAGTGCCGTATACCAGGCTCTTTCCGTCCTCATTCACGTAACGCGCATTGGAAATTGTTCCATCTGCATTTACGTGGAACCGGATTGATACTGCGTATGCGTATCCGTTCGGAGCGGTGACTTCCTTATAAAGGTAGTCCTTGCCTGCCACTAACAGGCCTTCCGTCCGGTGCGGACCGTCTGTCGTGCTGGTGAACCGGTCAACGACTTCCCAGTTTCCGTTTTTCAGAATACTCAGTTCACAATCTGCTCCTGCGATTTCCGTACCGGCATAATCCGTTTTTTCGAAGGATCCGACGATCTTTTCGTTATAGATCGGTGCCTGCACATCTTCTCCATAATGGCTGACTGTGAACGCTATATCTCCATCCGGGAGCTTGTATCCGTCTGGAGCCTTAATCTCTCGTAAATAATAGGTATGGTCTGCTTCCAGTACGATATCCCACTCTTTCCGGGTACTGTCCATGGTAAACTTTCCATCTTTATCCTCATCGGAGATCTGAGTGATCACAGTTTCGGTACCATCGTCCGCTTTTGCGATCACCTGATAAGTACCGCCCGGAATGATATCTTTGTCTGCGCTGCCTTCCTGTGCCTTATCACCTTTCAACAGCCATACAAACGGATATGCCTTTTCATCCGGTTCCGGCGGGAATTTATCCGGCGGAGTGACAACTTTGATTTCACGGTTGCGCATTTCCACGGTCTGTTCGCTGCCGTCCGCATTTACCGTGAATTCTACATCATAGCTGTAATAATAGCCTTTTACTGTTTCTTTCTCGTGTAAGATGTAAGTCTTTCCCGCTTCCAGGACTCCATTTAACCGATATTCGCCAGTTGTATCTGTCGTCCATTCAGCCACGACCTTGTCCCCATCCAGTACCTGCAGGACAGCACCGGCGAGCGGCTCTCCGGTCGTGGAATCTACCTTTTTGAGCTTCACGTCTGTGCGGCGATCCTGTACAATGATGCGATCTGTCGCACCGTCAGAAGATACCGTGAATTCAATCGGTGCAGAGATTGCATAACCGGTTGGGGCGGATACCTCTGTTACATAGTAGGTTTTTCCTGCTTCCAGAACACCGGCAAATGCAGTTGCGGCCTTCTCGGTTGTCCATGTTAACGGATTACCATTCTGATCAAGAACCACATTTCCGTCCGCGTCCGTAATGGATAAAACGGCTCCTGCCAGTGCCCGCTGAATCTTCTGGTCGAGTTTTGTGATTTCTACGTTGGTCGGACGGTTTAACAGAATAAAATTGGTTACCCTGCATTTATCATCCAGACTGAAGCCGTAGCTTGATAATTTGTAGTCTCCGTCTGTCAGTTTTAATATTTCATTGAAATAGTAAGACTGGTTCTTTTTTAATAAAGCACGTTCTGCCGTGATGCTTCTGTGGCTGGTAAACAGTGCGTTTACCGTCGCTTTATCTGCGATGGTTCCTTCCGTATTGGAAGACTCTGTACGGAATCCTTCTGATGCCGGGACATTCATTTTGATACTGTACTTAGTATCCGCATTCAATCCCGTGATGACTAGATAATCATTTCCGGTCAGAATTGCTTTCAGTTCTTTTTCCTTGCCAAACGCATAGAACACACCGTTGCTCAGTCTTGTACGGTAATAATATCCGCCCGGGAGCGCATTTCCGTCCTGATCTGTTAAGGTTACCGTATACTGGAACTGTGTAGTGCCATTCTCCGGGTCAGATCCGGTTACCGCATTGGCGATCACGAGGGAATCATTCTCTGCCATCGCACCAGTCTGTCCGCTGACAACAACCGGATTCAGATAGCTGATGGTCGTTTCTCCGATCGCAGCCTTCATCTCTACAGATACATTGGCGCTTTTGTTTACGGATGCCACTACCAGTAAAGTACCGGATTCTTTTGTTGTCTCGTACATATAGCCACCCTTGTACTGCAGGGTGCCTGGGTCTGTACGCTCAAGTGTCAGTCCGGTTCCAGGATAAACAATGATCTGCTTACCCTTGCCGACGTAATCGATCCGGTAAGTGATATTGTCCCCCACTTTGACACCGGAATGGTCCTTGCCGGCACGGCTGATATCATCAATGCTGATAGAATCCTCATTGTCGGATTCCGGATTTAAAATTGTCACATTGCTGTCGTTGGATGCGATCTCATAGATCACACGGCCGTTTTCGTCCGTGATATTGATTCTTGAGTCGCTGACTGCCTGTGTCCAGATAACTACTTCCCCGTCTGCCGGGTCGGCGATCATCGTAATGGAGTCAACAGTCTGCTGGGTCGTATCGGATAAAGTGACTACCGTTTTAATATTATAACGATGACCCTCTGCCACTTCGCTTTCCATTAACAGGACGCGTCCATTCTTCTCCACGCCACGCTCAAAAGAGTTTCCTGTTTCAAGGTCGGTGATAACGGCTTTAACACCCACTGCCCTTCTGGTATGGGTCGTCATGGATTCAACTGCTCCGGTTTCATCCGCAGTAAAGGAAATAAATCCGTTTTCTGCCGGGTCAAACCAGATCTTATCGATTCCAAGCCCATTTTCATTGGTGTGGAAGAATACATCGTTCTGCATGGTGTATCCTGCCGGGACGGAAACTTCGTGAAGCACATAAACGCTGTCCGGGGTAATGCTGGTCAGGCCATGTTCTTCTTCTTTTGCATCTACCGTCCAGGTCCACTCTGTTTTCTTGTTTCCGTCTGATTTCCACGTTCCATTCTCATAAACTGCTTTTGTTAATTCCAGTTTTGTTCCCGGAACAGATAAATGGGAATCAAAATCTTTTTTGGAGATGGACATCTGTGATTTCTCATTCTGGATCACGAAGACTCCATCCCGTAAAGCATCGTCTTTGTTGTTGAACATTTCGCATACGTATCCGTCTACGGTCTGTTCACTTAATGTGAATTCATGCTGGGTTGCATTTAATGCGTATCCGGTTGGGGCGGAAACTTCCTTTAACAGGAAGGTGTACGGAACAAATTTTCCATCCTTGCTGATCTTTCCTGTATCTGCGATGTTCATGGATGCTTCGCCATTTGCATCGGTTACCAGCGTACCGATTATGGCACCGGTGTCTTTGTTGCTGATCTCAAAAACAGCATTTTCCAGAACTTTTCCCTTCTCATCTGTTTTCTTGACTTTTGCCGCTACAGGCGCCGGTTTATTAACCAGGCTGATTCCTGCCAGTTCCGTGTCGGTTGTCTGGCCAGTGATCTGGAACTCTTTGACTGTTGCCGATAACATATAGTTTAACGGCTGTTTCTCTATCAGATAATACCATCCGTCCCGAACATCTTTTACTGCATGTGGTTTTAACTGTCCGATCTGTTCCTTCCGGATTACTTCCTTCTGATATTCGTATTCTGTATAGGAGCCGTCTTTTCCAGTTGTAAAATCATCGACCAGTGCCGCGCCATCCGGAACATTGCCATCTTTGAATGCATGGTCCGGATCTGCAATGCGCTGTTCGCTGCGATACAGTGCCAGTTCAACATCTCCAATGACTGCGGCTTTTGCCAGGTCATCGGTGTAATGTACTTCATTCTCATAATATCCCGCGAAATAGCGTCCTGCACCATCCACAATATACTTGGACAGCTTTAACTCTCTTTTCCGGTTTTCGATATCAAAGATCTGAATGTCGTCCGTTTCATCTACCGTGATTTGTTTATCAGCGGCTTTTGCGAATCCTTCCGGAACTTCAATCTCTTTTACCGTGTATTTGCCGGCTGCAAGATAATCGAACCGTCTGGTCCCGTCTACCGTCAGATAAGTTACGGCATTTCCTGCGATGGTGCGATAGTCAAACTGATAGTCCATAATATAGGACTGGTAGTCCGCGGAACTGGAGTCATCATCGACAGATGCGCAGATGTGCATAACGGTGCCATTGCTGACATTCCAGAACTGATCGCCCATGCTGGTTGTTTTTGCTTTATCCTTGGTAGCTTTTAAGGTCACCGGATACTCAAACGTATCGGAAGTCTTGTCTCGCTCTTCATCTGCATAAGCATTTTTAAACTCTTCCGGTGCATCATCCGGCACAACCCCGTTTGCCACGGTAATCACTGTGCCGTCAGAAATCTGCCACTGCTCTTTCGCATCCGTCGAACCAGCCTTTAAGGTTGCCGTGCGTTTTACGTTCCAGGTGATCGTTTCCATATCATTGGAACCATTGTTATATGCATTCTGGAACAACTGCGTAAAGGAAGTGTAGTCCGGTCCGCTTGCTCCGCCCTTAAAGATAGATGTTACCGCTTTCACCGCTCTCGCGAAGAGGCCGGTATTCATTGGTGCCTGCTTTGCGGCTCCGCCATTTGCGTAATCGCTGGCATCGTCCGTATACCAATCCGCTATCATGGCACCGTCTTTGTCGTACAGGCCCAGTTTTGCACGACTTGCATTCGGAAGCAGCTTTCTGGTTCCATCCTCTTCCGTCATGTACTTTTCGATCTCTACTTTCGTATGTTCGTCTGTCATGCTGAAGAGCTGCACACCCTCGTACTCCCCGACCGTGATGGTCTGAGGTTTCATGGTGACGTATCCGGATGGAGTCCGAACCTCAGTGATCGTATAAGTTCCCTTCGGGATGCCCTCCAGGAAAAGCGGTTTTGTGGTATCAAATTCAATGTACCAGGTGCCGCCACTGTTCTTTTTCGTAAAATTCGTACAGGAGGTGATGGATACCCAGTCACTGAAGGCTTTTTTGGTTGCCTGGTCTTTACCCTTCATCGATAAAACCGCGCCCGGTACGTGTCCGTAGCCATAAGCACCTTTTTCTTCCTGTTTTGTTACGATATCGCCGGCTGCTGTTTTTACGGTTTCGCCATTTCTTCGCAGGTTCTTCATGTAATTGTCCGTTCCGTCTACTTTGACAATTTCAACCTTAATGGTCGTATCTGTCATCTCAGCGGTCTGAACATTTGTATTTTCATTCATGGTAATCGCTACCGGCATGGCTTTTACATATCCATCTGGAGCTGCGAGCTCTTCCATGATATACAGGGAATGCGGCAGTCGTTTTAACATATCCGCCTGTCCGCCTGAGGTAGTCCGATCAGAATATACGTCATTTCCTGTTAACCCATCCGCGGAAATCGTATTCTTTTTGGCAGCTGTGTTGCCTACTGTGTCTACCTTCTGGGTATCAAACGGATCGTTCGGAGTGTTTTCTCCGGTTACCCAGGTATTATTGATCAGGTAAGCATCGCCCAAACGTCTGTACAGGACATTATCCGTAGAATGGATATCACCGCTTCCGGAACGGAAAGCGCCGCCATTTGCATCAAATGTAACGGTAACTTCTTTTGTGGTTCCGGTTGCCGCTTTTTGGGAATACCACTTTACTTCCTGCTCCGGCGGCATGGTGTTGTTCTGGTTTCTCCAGTAGGCCTTTATGGTCTTTCCATCCGCCAATGTGTTCGGTTCCACCAGCCAGCCTGCAAATACATAACCGGATCTTGCCGGTACCGGTACGGTCTGGCTGCCGTTTACAATATAGTTTCCATCCACATCAACGGTCACTTTAATTGTCTGTCGATTGGAATACTGGTAATGTGTCTCCTGATTGAATGGGTCGTCTTTATCTCCATTATACAGGTCACTGTGTTTGTTGATGACGTAGGCATTTTCATTCCAGTCATCCAGTCCGTCTTCATAGACGTATCCCAGATACTCTTCATCATCGTAATCGTATTTATCGGAGCCTTTTGTGTATGTCTCCTTGGAAACGCGGTTGTATACCGGGTGTCCGTTTTTATCCAGTACCGGGTTGAGGGTGTTCTCGAATTTACCATCTTTTAACGTTCCGAAAACATATTCATCCGCGGTATCCGCATTAATGGTAGCCGGTCTGGTCGTAATGATCTTCTGGAAGTAATGGCTTCCTTTCGTGTTATCGTCCGCGTTACCGGTACCGTCATAGAAGGTATTGACTGGCCACACGAAAATTTTTACGTCCTTATCAGAGTTGAAATCATCGTTGGTACCATGAATGTTATCATGGGAATCCTTTTTCTCAATGGATTCCACCAGATACGCAATACCGGTGGTCGGGTCTACCAAAGAATCGCGGTTGCCGTCTTTATCCAGATGGTACATCCGCATATCCTTATCCTGTTTTCCGTTCTCATCATAAAAGCGGAACATCTTCTCACGCTGGGAATAATGGATGTTCTTAAAATTTCCGCCTGTGAATTCAAATACAGGGGTTGTTTCGCCATCCTCAAATGCATAAATTGAGAAATCGCGGTTATCGTATTGATCCGCATTGATCACATTGCCGCTTTTGTCGAATCCGTATACGGAATCCGCCTTGTTGTAGCGCTGTGATCCGAAAATCTCATCAATTTTTTTCGCATTGCTGGTGCCAACGGTCGTTTCATACTCATCGTTGGTCGTAACATGTAGGTTATCGAAGCTGTAAAACAGGATCGGGGTGTCTTCTCTCTGGATCGTTTTTGCGATCCAGACACCGTCTCCCTTATCGTTGATGGCATTCTGGTAATTATAGTTGTCATCCACTTCGGTCCCGTTTTCGTTCGTGGTGACTTTGGATTCATCTTCTTTCTGTTTTACATACTCGATCCGGCTGCCAGCATAACCTTTGTTGACATAAACCATTTCGACGTTACCGGATCCCGCGGAACGCTCCACAGTCACGCCGAGCCACTTATCATCTTTGTCATACCCGGTTCCTGGATTGTAATTGATCTCCAGTGCGTCGTACAACGTCATAGTTGCGCCCGCGACGTAGCGGTTCGTGTCATTTGCTGTTTCCAGAGTCTTTGTGACATACGCATAACCTTCAAAAATTCCCTGCTGGTTATACTTAATGTCAACTTCGTCCGTGCCCTGGAGTTTGCGCTTTGTTAAATACTCCAGAGTACCTTTTAGCCACCCATACCCCAGATAAGTCCCGTCCTTGCTTCTTGCAAGCTCAATCTGGTTGTTTCCGTATTGCTTGATTAGGGCATTTTCAGCCCCTTCAATACGGCCGGATACTTTATAGGTGATCGTATCCGCAAGGGTGCTTTCCACTGTTTTCGGGTTCAGCCCCTCATGTGCTCCCTGTGCCGTCTTTACTTTGGATACCTGCAGACGCAGTGGTGTATCGTTGACATACACCTCTTCCGTATGGGTTGTATCCTGCGGTTTGTTTCCGTTCGGCGTTGTTCCGTCCGGGTTGACCGGCTTTTGTGTAGACACGGCATAGGCACTCATCGTGCCGAGACTTGGCACAACATTCTGGAATGCCATAAAACCAGCCAGCAATATACACAGTCCGCGCTGCGGAAGCGATCGCATGCCAGTTCGGCGTTCCAAACTGTCTTGTTTTGTTACACGCATAGCTTTTCTCCTTTCTCTTCGTGTCTTTGTTCAGTATGTCGCATCTTTCTGATTTGTGTCTTTTCTGTGACCGGAATTTTCAATAATTTTTCCGGACATAAAAATACCGCGGAGAGGATGAAGTTCCGCGGTATTTTTGGAAATATTTTCACTCGATTTCCACGAGTCAAGAAAAAATGGGAATATATGCATGAGGCCCGGCGCTGCCCCACGTTTTGGAGGGGCTCTATGTGAAAGAAAGGAGTGTGTTTTTGCGCCGTTCTCATGTTTTCAGTATGTCGGATATTTTTATATGGGCCTTTTGCTCTGAATTTTTTTGCGGATAACACTTTTTGGTCATTTTTTGATGTGCGTATGAACGGATGATGACCATTTTCTGTTATCCGCAAAACTTTCACGGGCGCAGGCCCAGCTCGATGCCACGGTCCCGCCGTTACCGGCGGGGTCCGTGATTCCGAGTCATGCTTACCGGTATTTGACGCTGCCGGCGTTATCTACCCACTGGCCCTTTGCGTTTACCTTGAAACCGTTTACGGTCGTGTTCTTATAGAGTCTGCCGCGCTTGCCGTTGGATTCAGTCTCGAAGTAGTAGCACTCTCTCTTACCGTCTCCATCAGCATCGATCCAGTTCCAGCCGGTCAGCATACGACCCTGGGTTCCATCAGATAACGGGTTTAAATAGTACGTATCGCCGTTATTATCGGTGAACCATCCAGTCTTCATGACACCGTCTGCACCGAAATAGAACCAGTCATACGCTCTCTGTCCTTTAGCCGCATCTGCGTACGGGTTATAGACAGCTGCCCACTCGTTTTTGAACTGGTGGGTCGTCGCAAACGTCCATCTGCCCTGTGCATCTTTCTGCCAGCTTCCGTTCTGGATAACATAGGACGGTACGCTTGCTGCTCTCATGGCTG
>UMLO01047984.1_pt1 | contig 21801 bp, 16 predicted proteins | sample 1966551 | NCBI WGS metagenome assembly UMLO01 (sample SAMEA4836201, study PRJEB28245) | human gut metagenome | biome: gut microbiome; material: fecal sample | place: Denmark | collected 2008
AATTGCGAAAGTTATTTTTCAACGGAGCAATTTGCAGGAATCAGTCAGGAATGAAAGATAAAAAAAGAAAACAGGAGGAAGATATGAGAAAACGAATTGCAGCAGGATTACTTGCATTTGCACTTGCATTTACCGCAATGGATTTTGGTGGTCTGGTAAGTATTCAGGCAAATGCAGCAGGACTGGTACAGGTTACTGAAGAGAACCAGAGTAATTTTCATTTAAACGGAGATTATGCCGGATATTATGCGATTGCAGACAAAGAAGATCTGCAGGCGTTTGCGGCGAAGGTCAATGCCGGAGAGAACGCTGTCAATGCAGTGCTGACGGCAGACATTGATATGACAGGTGAAGACTGGACACCGATCGGAGATACAAATGACGGTTATACAGGAATCTTTGACGGAAACGGACATAAGATCAGCAAGCTGGTCTGCGAGCGGACAGGGGATAAACAGGTATCAGGCTTGTTTGCACAGCTGAAGGAGAACAGCGTTGTCAAAAATCTTGGCATGGAAGATGGCGTGTTCACATCGTCAACGAGTACGGCCGGAGCGGTTGCAGCAAAAAGCAATCTTGGAAAAGTGATCAACTGCTGGAACAACGGAAAAGTAACAGCTCATGATTTCGGCGGCGGCATTGTCGGAAGTTCGCAGGGCTGGATCGAATCATGCAAAAACAGCGGATCGGTAAAGGCAACGTGGGGCTGGGGACGCAGCGGAGGTATCGCCGGGGAACAGGTCTGTGATATGAACAGCTCAAAACAATATGTAAGAACCTATATCAAGTATTGTTATAATACCGGAACAGCAGATGGATATTATGCCGGCGGTATAGTTGCTTATCAAGGCTATAAGAATCAAGAAGCCTGTGATATCATCTCCTGCTGGAGCGATGCAGTCATGACAGGAAGTATAGCAGGTGGAATTGTAGGGAGTCTGGACAAGGGTGACACAATTCAGAACTGTGTTTTTAATACCGATCGTTTTAAGGGACAGGTTTATAATAAAAATCAAAATGGAAGTGTCAAAGATTCAGAAGGTATGACAACCGCAGAGTTTGCATCCGGAAAGGCGACCTGGGTGTTAAATGGAAAGGATAATTCTCTGGCTTCACAGGCAAAGTGGTTCCAGAATCTTGAAGAAAATCCGGATGCTTATCCTGTAATGGATGGCACACATGGAAAGGTTTATTATCTGGAGGAAAACGATACTTACAGCAATCATCCGGGAAGTATGGCAAAAAATGAGATTTCACTGGTATCCGGTACCCAGATTGAGCGGACAAGCGATAATCTGTCTGAAACAAAGCCACTGTCTCTGAAAAAAAACGAGGTTTTTAACTGGAAAGGGGACGGAGCAATAGAGGTCGGCTATTATCTGGATGAAAAGGCACAGATACCGACCACGGCGGAAAACAGCGGAGCTGCTAAAAAAGGCGGAGCACCGGCACTGCCGGGACAATATTATGTAAAAGTGACGGCTCTGGAAGTGGAAGATTTTTATCAGGAAACTTCAGAAATCTTTTCCTATCAGATCAACTTCGATGCCGAAATCCAGATGGAAAAAATCGCAGGCAGCAAAAGCATAGATTATGCTTATACCGGAAATCCACGGGAACTGTCCTTTGAAAAAGGAAGAAAAATCACCTGGAGCTGCGAGGAAACACCGACATCCGTAAAAACCACTTATTATAAAGATCGCGGCAGCGTGCTGACAAATGCAGAAAATGCCGGTGCACTTACCGAAGGCGGAGCGCCGGCTGATAAAGGCGATTACTATGTAAAAGTAGAAATGACTTTCCGTGAAAAATATAAATCAGAATCGGATTATCTGTTATATAAAATTTCGGACGGAGAAATTGAGGTAACTATGGATGGACATTCCGAACCATATGTTACTTTGACAGAAGCATTTCGTGATACAGAGGGAAAAACAGCACAGATGAAGCTGTTGAAGAATATTGAATCGGTACGGGAAGTGGAGGTAAACAGTGGAAATCTGATTCTGGATCTGAATGGATATCGTCTGCAAAATTTAAAGAGGACCACTCTGAATCAGGATGCTTCTCTTAAAATTACAGACAGCAGTGAAACGCAGACGGGTGTATTTTACGGTACGTTGCTAGTAAGAAGTAAAAATATAGAGTTTGCCGGCGGAATTTATGAAAATCAGTCGAACAGCTATTTTGTGTATAACGGTGCGAAAATTAAGGTGAGCGGTGGAAAATTCGATCGGGTTTCAAAAGAATGGGCAGAACTTGGAGAAGAGCTTTGTCTGGTGGATAATGAGACGAATGAGAAACAGCCATATGCCGAGACAAGCTGTACGAATGTGCATGTCGAGGCGTGTAAGAAACATGATTATGAGCAGGATGTGCAGTACTGCGTGTGGTGCCATAAGAAAAATCCGGATTTCCAGGGTTATGTTCGGATCACCGTAAATGGAGTAGAAACTTATGTAGATACACTGAAAGAAGCGTTACAATACGCAAATGGCAAAGAAGCAGAGATTACCTTTATGCAGTCAATGGAAAATACGGGAAGTCTTCCGACTCTGAAAAGTGGAAAAATCACTCTGGATTTAAATCAAAAATCTCTGACAGCGAAAAGTGTTGACCGGATCTACATAGACGGAGCAGAGGTTACGGTAAAAAACGGAACCTTTGATATTGTAATAGCACAGAGGAGCGGGAAACTGAGAATAGAAAGCGGTGATTTCAGACAGATCGGCTATTGGGACAGTTATCAAAACAGTATAGAAATGACCGGCGGAAATTTTCAGAACATCGTATTATATTCAGGCAGTGCAGAAAATATGCTTCCGCAGGGTTATGCGTTCTACAGTACGGAAGATGGACGCTTTCTGAGCAGAAAAGAAGTACTTACTCAGAGTGATCTGAAAAATGTGGAGGCTCGAAATACAGGTATGAGCTGTGAGACACTTCCGCAGATTTCCGGAAATGTAGAACAGACTTTGCAGGAGTATACCTTAATTCCGGGCGTGATCAGGGCAGATACCGGAAACGGAGAAAGTACGCTGCTGGAAGGAACCTGGAGTTTTACGGAGAAAGAAAATCTGGAAGTGATACCGGAACTTGGAAAAAGATTGATATGCGATCTTGTTTTTACACCGAAAGATGGAAATTATCCTTATTATGTAGTAAAAGGTGTAGAAGTTCATGTTGAGAAAAAGACTCCGCAGCAGACTGCATTTCATGAATCGGCAAGTTATATTTATACCAAGGGTTCTGGCACGGTATTTGTGGATCTGCGGGCAAAACTCCCGGCGGACAAAAAGGAAGATTATTATTCCTATTCTGCAGCAGGGGATGAGCAGATTTTTGATGATTATGAGATTACGCGGAATGGACAGTTAAATTATAAAGTGAAAGATTTTACAGACAGGAGCATGATAGGAAAAACAGGCACAATTCATGTAAGGGTAACAATGAAAAATTATAAGGATGTTTCTTATGACTTAACGGTCACACTGACAGATCAGAAAAAGGTTGTCCTGAAAGAAGGCAGTGAGGTAAAAGTTTTACAGGATCAGAAGCTTACTTACGGGGGAACATTATCCGATCTGAAACTGAATCTGGAAGGGGAAGAACAGGCAGTCTTTGTTGAGCAGGGAACCGACACGCAGGTTCAGGGAACGCTTGCGTGGAAAGATGGCACACAAAGACCGGATACATCCGTGACAAGTGCAGAATGGATCTTTACACCGGATGATGTGGCATATGCAAACACAGAAGGCAGCACAGCGATCACCGTAGAGCCAAAAGAACTGAAAGTCTTAGAGGCAACGGCAGATGATAAAGTATATGATGGAACCGCGTATGTCAGCTTCCGTGATATTGTTCTTGAGGGCATTGAAGAAGGAGATGAAGTTTCGGCAGACATCGGAACGATCCGCGGGACTTTGAAAGATGTAAAAGCGGGAAATTATACTTCGGTAACTTTGCCAGAGCTGAGATTAACCGGAAAAGACAAGGAGAATTATATTCTTGTGCAGCCGACAGACGAAATTCCTCTGACAAAAGCGGTGAATGTGGCAAAAAGCAGTGGGCTTCAGATCGAAGAACAGAATAAAAGTTACTTATATTTAAAGGATCAGGAAGAGCGGATCAGTCTCAGGGAAATCCTCCCGGTGGACTGCGGGAATGCACAGTATGCTGCACCGGAGATGACCGGAAACATGGAATATATCACAGAACCGAGTATAGCAGACGATATATTATCTTATACAGTGAAGCAGGGGGCACTGGACAGGAAAGGAAAGATCCAGATCAAAGTTACGACTGAGAACTATGAGGACTTTGTGATCACCTTCAATCTGGAATGTAATGACCAGATACCGGTCAGATTACAGGAAGGAACAGAAGTAACCCTGAAAAAAGATACGCTTACTTACGGTGGTCTTTTGTCGGCACTGGAGTTTTCGGAAGCAGAATTTGTGGACGAAGAAGGAAATACAGTGGAAGGAACGCTTGTATGGAAAGACGGCACACAAAGACCGGATACATCCGTGACAAGTGCAGAATGGATCTTTATGCCATCTGATGAGGCATATGCAAATGTAGAAGGCAGCACGGCGATCAAAGTAAATGCAAAAGAACTTACGGTAACAAAGGCAACCGCCAGAAACAGAAAATATGATGGCACAAATCAGGCTGCCATCACGGAAGTACTGCTAAGCGGTATGCTGGAAGGCGATGAAGTAAGCGTAGATCTGACGGATCTGTATGGAACGTTAAAAGATAAAAAAGCAGGCGAATATACTTCGGTAACATTACCGGAACTGACGCTTGCCGGAAAAGACAAAGCAAATTACAGGCTGGTACAGCCAGTCACAGAAATCCCGCTGACAAAAACGGTGACGATCGAAACACCGGAAACACCGGAAACGCCGGAGACACCACAAAAACCGTCAGATCCAGGCACAAAACCGGGAACCTCTGAACCGATACAGAAGCCATCGAAACCAGAATATCTGAAAAAAGGAACAAAGTTCATAGGACCGGACAAAAATCAGTATAAAGTAACCTGTGCGGACGGAAAGACATTTACAGTGGTATATCTGAAACCGAAAAAGGGTGTCAAAGGAACGGTAAACATACCGGACAGCATTACCGTAAACCATGTTACTTATAAAGTTACAGAGATTGCAGCGAATGCTTTTAAGAATCAGAAAAAAGTCCGAAAAGTGGTGATCCCGTCAGGCGTGAGCAGGATCGGAAAGAAAGCATTTTATGGCTGTAAGAACCTGAAGAATATCACGATCAAAACGATGAAGCTCACAAAGAAAAACGTGGGAAGCAAGGCTTTTTCCGGCATCCATACGAAAGCAGTCATCAAAGTTCCGAAGAAAAAACAGTCTGCTTATAAGAAAATTTTGAAAGCACGCGGAGTCACGAAAAAAGAAAACGTGCAGGCAATCAAAGTAAAACTTAAAAAAGCATAAGATAAAAAATACCGGGGCAGTGAGTGTCAAAGGTGGTTTTGGCACTCGCAAATGCCCGGAAAGGATGAAAACTATGCAGGGAGCAGAAAATACAGAAAAACAGAAACTTTCCGCTCCACTTAGAGCACGTATGTGGAAGTACCGTATGATCAGTGTGATCGTTTGTGCACTTGCCGTCTGGATCGCATCAAAAGGCAACTGGAATAAGATTCCGCTCAGTGTGGCAACGGTTGTACTGATCATCGGTGTTGCGATCTGGATGCTGGCATCGCCGGATGATTACAATGGTTCAACAGATATTTGCAGTATGATCGCCATGGATTGTCCGAGAAAGATCGAAGAATTTTATGAGGCCTACAAAGATGTCCGCACGCCGCTTGGCTCCGGTTATCTTGTTCAGTTTTACACGATGAGACAGCCGGCTCTGATGTTCGGGCCGGACAAAAACGGCGATTATCTCTATTTCTGGCTTTCAAAAGACGGGAATATCGGTTATCTTGGCTATTCGTTCATGACCAGTATGATAAAGGGAAAATATAATGATCCGATATTTCCAGCAGAAGAGGATTTTGGCGATAATACAGCAAAATATGTCTGCTATCAGTCGGATGTGCTTCTGATGCAGAAGCAACTGAGGGAGAGCCTGGAGCATTTTGTGAAAACAAAACAGGTTTTGGAAATTCCGCAGTCCCGCCCATCGGAAGTCTATACTTTTACGGAGGATTTTAAACTGACCGGTCAGCATTTTGATCTCTGTGACAACGAAGGAAACCGTGTTTTCGAAATCGAAGGAACGGCTCCGCTGCGCACACTTTCTGTTTATGACGATCAGCATAACGAGATCTTTAAAATGACCAAGAAGATCGTAAGTGTACTGCCGACCTACCAGTTTTATTACCTGGGTGAGCTTTACGGCACGCTGGAGAAGAAATTTGTGCTGGTCAAAGACAAATTTGAGATGAAGGTCAAAGAAGGAAAACTGGAACTGACGGAATACGCCGGTTCGATCGGCCATAATTTCTGCGTAACCTTAAATGGCAAAACGCTGGGAACAATCCTGGACAACCTGGATCTGAAAATGGAAAATATCGTTTTTGACAATGCAGTGATCATTGCATATGAAGAAAAATATCTTCCGCTGCTTGCGTCAATGGCGGTGATGGTGGCACGCGAACTTGCACGGGATCGCAGTTAGGAGGTGTGAATGAAAGAAAAAGCAAAGATAAGAAAAGCGGTGTATATCGCAGTGATGTGGTGTATTCTGGCAAGTGTTCTTTTGGGATGCAGAAAATCTAATGTCGAGTCCTATGCATCTGCAGAGGAAGCAAAGCAGGCAATGAGTCAGTGCCGGACATTTCTGGTAGAAGGAGATCTGGATGAGGTCAACCAGGAGGGGAATATCCTTGCGGACGGGAAAATAGCCGGGCGGTTAAAAGAAACAGGTATTCTCAATACGAAATGGACGGTATCGGTCGATGGCAAAACCTGGTTCTGGATGAAATTTGTGACTGATGAGCCGATCAATAACATCGATGGCGTGATTGCCGGGACAACCTATGGTTATTATGATGAAAACAATCAGTGCCTTGGCTATGCACAGAAGCGGTTGTTCGAGAACGAAAATCTGGAACGTGAATATTATCTCGTATTTATGGATGAAGACGGAAATCTCAAAGATTATCTGGCAGAAGAACGCGGAGAGGAACTTTACGATTACGAGGGCAATCAGATCGGCAGCGGAAAAGCAGATCTCAAGGGTTATATTGGGGAGAAATGCTATTTCGAAATTGATACCGAACCGGATGTGTCTGTGGATGCAGTGGATAAAATAGCAATGTATCTCCAACTGTTTAGTAAATTTAATGAAACGGCAGGAGATTAAATGGTGGTAAAAAACAATTCTTACGGTGTAAAAAACCATGGAGATGCGATTGATGCTTGAATTTATGCAGGTTTGCTATTATAATCATCAGTGATTTAGAGAAGTAAACTTTATCACACACCCGCTTATACTATTTTATGATGCCAGGGTCAAAAGCCTGAAACCACGATGTGCTTGCACAAGAGTGGTTTTATGGCTTAATGACCCGCCCCGATATGAGCATAAAAGTGGAGCGTAAGCTTCACGATATGCGAATATTGGGTAGAATTGTGAGAGTACGAAGTACGGAACAATTCGTATGGCATCTTTTGACCCCAACATTATTTTATACATTTAAGGAGGAATCTACTATGATTACCTGGAACAACCTGGATACACTGGAAGCATTTAAAAATCTTTCAAAGGCAGAGCGTGTAAATATCGCAGAGGCAATGTCTGGAGAAAACGGTGCAGAACGTGTGAAAACATACAGCACACCGATGGCAGAAGGCCTTGCGTATAATTATGCTGCAAAGCAGATAGATGACAAAGTGCTGGAAGATCTGCAGAAACTGGCAGATGAAGCACAGCTGACTGAAAAATTCGAAGCACTTTACAATGGTGAAGTTATCAACACCGGAGAGAAGAGAATGGTTCTTCATCACCTGACACGCGGTCAGCTCGGTGAGGCTGTAAACGCTGACGGCACAGACAAACGTGCTTTCTATAAAGAACAGCAGCAGAAGATCGCAGATTTTGCAAACAAAGTACATGCCGGAGAGATCACAAATGCAGCAGGTGAGAAATTTACAACCGTTGTTCAGATCGGTATCGGCGGCAGTGACCTCGGACCTCGTGCAATGTATCTGGCACTGGAAAACTGGGCAAAGAAAAACGATACCTTCAAGATGGAAGCAAAATTCATCAGCAACGTAGACCCGGATGATGCAGCAGCAGTTCTGTATGGTATTGACGTAGCACATTCCATCTTTATCCTGGTTTCCAAATCCGGTACAACACTGGAGACACTGACCAACGAGTCCTTCGTAAAAGATGCCCTGAAAAACGCAGGACTGGATGCTTCCAAACATATGATCGCAGTAACCAGCGAGACATCTCCACTGGCAAAGAGCGACGACTATCTGGCAGCATTCTTTATGGATGATTACATCGGCGGACGTTATTCATCCACATCCGCAGTAGGAGGAGCCGTATTATCCCTGGCATTCGGACCGGAAGTATTTGAAAGATTTTTAAACGGTGCAGCAGAAGAGGACAGACTCGGAACAGAAAAAGACATCAGAAAGAATCCGGCAATGCTGGATGCACTGATCGGCGTTTATGAGCGTAACGTACTGGGCTATCCAAGCACAGCAGTACTGCCATACTCACAGGCACTGAGCCGCTTTCCGGCACATCTGCAGCAGCTTGACATGGAGTCCAACGGTAAGTGCGTGAACCGTTTCGGTGAGAGACTTGACTATGTAACCGGACCGGTTATCTTCGGTGAACCGGGAACAAACGGACAGCATTCCTTCTACCAGCTGCTCCATCAGGGAACAGACATCATCCCACTGCAGTTCGTAGGCTTCAAAAATAACCAGATGAACACGGACGTAGTGATCCAGGGCAGCACAAGCCAGCAGAAACTGTGTGCAAACGTGGCAGCTCAGATCGTAGCATTTGCATGCGGAAAAGAAGACGAAAACCGCAACAAAAACTTCGAAGGCGGACGCCCGTCCAGCATCATCATTGGTGAACAGCTGAACCCGGAAACACTGGGAGCACTGCTTGCACACTTCGAAAACAAAGTCATGTTCCAGGGCTTCGTATGGAACGTAAACAGCTTCGACCAGGAAGGAGTACAGCTCGGTAAAGTACTGGCAAAACGCGTACTGGCTCACGAGACAGACGGAGCACTGAAAGTACTCAGCGATCTGATGAATATTTAGTCTCAGAGAAGAAGATTTTGCCATAAAATCATGTCTGTGTAAGCATATTGTGGTTCAGAAAATTTGAATTCAACAGCATAATATAAATGAAAAGAAATCCCGTCGTGCAGCAGATGTGCGGCGGGATTTCTTATGTTGCGGCGGATTTTTCAAAATGATATAATCAGATTAGGAATAGTGCCATTACGACACGATTTTATAGAAATGGCAAAAAACAGAAGCAGAGGGAAAACAAAGATGCATGAGATGGATGAAAAATATGTACCTTATCGGGGGTATGATGCCCCTTATATTTTTGTAAGCTATGCACATAAAGATGGAAATAAGGCATCCGAAGTAATAGAAAAGTTGCAGATGGAACAGTATCGAGTCTGGTATGATGAAGGAATCGATCCGGGAACAGAATGGGATGAAAATATAGCAGAGCATATTGAAAACTGTGAATATTTCATTGCACTGCTTTCACGGGAATATCTGGAATCTTCAAACTGCAAAGATGAACTAAACTTTGCAAGAGAGCTTGAAAAACCAAGATTATTGATCTATCTGGAAGATATTCAGCTGCCGGGTGGGATGAGAATGCGTCTGAGCAGACTGCAGGCGATACATAAATATAAATATCAGAGCATGGAATTATTCTTTGAAAAACTGGCTGAAACACAGGGATTAGAAAAATGTCATGAAAAGCAGAAACAGAAAAAAACGATTACAATAGAAAGTACGGCAGTTGTACAGGGGACTCCGAGAATTGTTATCCCCAGACAAAATCCGACAATCACGATTCCAAGACAGGGCTATCCTTATCAGATAAGGTCCGGTGATACGGTATATCTTGGAAAGGCACTTCCCGGTTTTTTCCTTGCAGAAGGGGAAAATCTGGCATGGAGGGTGCTGAAATGTGAGGATAGAAAGGCAGTTCTTCTGTGTGAGAATGTATTGCTCAACATGCCTTATCATGCAGTACAGCACGAAAGTTCCGACTGGGAGAACTGTACACTCAGAAAGTGGTTAAATACCGATTTTTATGAGCAGGTATTTTCAGATTCTGAGCGAGAATATATTCTCTGGAAAGAGCACCCATCCAGAAATAATCCGAAATACAGAACGCCTGGCGGAGCCGGTACAATGGATTATGTATTTTTGCTGGATGTTATTGAACTTAATGTGTATGGATTTTATGGATTTGAGCAGATCACAGAGATTGCAAGAAACAATGGAAATATTTCCTGGTGGCTTAGAAATCCAGGATTTTCACAGAATTTTGCCATGAATTTTGGATGGCGGGTACATTATGGCGGACTACCTGTTGATGAGCCTGCCGTCGGTGTACGCCCGGCAATCGTGATCCAGACCAGATAATAACTCTGAGAATCGTGATCCAGATCAGACAGCAGAATTGATGGGAGAGGTGTATATGGGGAAGTTAATTTTGACAGCACGAGGACTTAATTCCGGAACAGGGCGGAAAATTATTCGAAAGTGTCTGCCGGAAGAAGAGGAGCGGGAAACGCAAACCATCCTTCTGATCAGCATAAAAGAGTATAGGATCGATGAAATCCTGAAACAGGCAAGCATCGGGCTGGGATTTACGGATGAGCATATTTTTCTTGCATCCGGGCAGATTGATCTGAAAAAATTGCATCCGGATTATATTTATGTCACCGAAGGAAATGTATATCAAGTATTAGATTATATGAGAAAAAACGGGTTGCTGAAATTTGTCAAAGAACAAATGAAACGAACAGACTGCACCTACATCGGAAGCAGTGCCGGGGCAATGCTTGCAGGAACAGATATCTGTCTGGCAGAAGATTTTGATGAAAATATTGTGGACTTAACAGATCTGGGGGCATTGGGGCTGTTTGATGGAAGTGTTATCCCACATTACTCCAGACGAGATCTGAAACGCTACATCAAAAATTCGAATCAGAAAGATATCGGGCGTTACAGTGAACTGTATTCAGTGGATGACAATGAAGCGTTAGTGGCGGAAGATTCCAAAGTGAAAAAGGTGAACTTCAGAAAAGTAAAAGTGAAAGAATAGCAAAAATGAGCATTATCTTGAGAAATTTCTGTAAACTGATTATAATAAAAATTAAGAAACAGGAGATCAAGATAATGGTTCAAGACATAGCAGTTGAAAATGAGGTGATGATATATGTCAAAGACTATGGAGAATTTAATAGAACAATACGTTGAAGCTGTTAAAAAGATTTATGGTTCACATATACGACAGATCATTCTATATGGTTCCTATGCAAGAGAAGATTTCCGACCGGATTCAGATGTAGATATTATGATTTTGCTAGATATGTCTGATCTGGAGTTAAAGGCATATGCACAACAGCTTTCTTATATGACCTATGATTTTAATATGGACAATGATCTGGATATTAAGCCTATTGCAAAAAGTGAAACACATTTTAAAAAGTGGATTGTAAATTATCCGTTTTATTCCAATGTTCATAAAGAAGGGGTAGTTTTATATGAAGCAGCGTAAACCGGAAATTGGTACAAGACGGGATTTGGTTCTATATCGTCTGGAAACGGCAAAAAATGATCTGAAATCTGCAAGAGCGTTATTTGCAATGGAAGACTATCGAGGAGCAAATAACAGAGCATATTAAGCTATCTTTCATGCGATTAATGCCGTACATGCTATTAATGGAAAAGCATATAAAAGACACAAAGATGCTGTGGCGAATTTCAACAAGGATTATGTAAAAACATCTGTATTTCCAAAAGAAATGGGACGGAAAATTGGACAGGCGGAAGAGATTCGGCATGCAAGTGACTATGATGATTTTTATATTGCAAGTAAAGAAGAATCAGAAAAATCCTTATTCAGTTAAAAAACTGGATAGGGATTTTTTTATTCCCCCTTTTTTAGTCGAAAAAGAGTGGAATTAAAATATTATTATAAAAAATACTAAGAGGAGGTATGAAGAAAAATAAAGGTACAAAGTCCCCCATCTGAAAGAGATTTTCGAATCATTTATGATTATAAGTAAGAAAGGAGTGGTGCTATTGAAAAGCAAAATAATGGCAGGTGTTCTGATGTTTATTATCATCTCTGTGCTTCTGACCGGATGTGGGGGGAAGCAAAAGGAGATTCCTTACCCGGATGGCTATTATGTACCGAAGCCGGAGGAGACGGAAACGGCAGGAAAGTCCGATAAATCGCAGAAGAACGCCAGTGAAACGGCAAAAGAGACAACCAGGGAAACGATCCAGGCGAGAGCCGGAAGTGAAACAGAAAACAAGAAGATTTCGTTTTACCTGGATACGTCAGGAAGCATGCAGCGTTCACCGGAAGTGGTGAAGATCCATGCCGCCGCCACGAAATGTGCCGCCGGATATGAGGAGCGTCATTTTTACAGTGTGGACAGCAGAAACCTGATCGAAACAACGGAGCAGCTGGCACTCAGTGGGCAGTATGGAAAAGGTGCCCCGATCGACCTGATTCGGGATGGAACGCTGCCCTGTGATCCGGAAAGTGTCAATGTGCTGACGACGGACCTTCAGACGGGGACAAGCTGTTCGGAAATCGGCAAGTGGCTGGTGAATAGCGGGGCGACAGGCTATTCGTTCTACGTTTTTACGATGCAGTACAATGGCAGTCTCCAGTTCAAAATGTACACTTCAAGCAGTGTGCTTGAAACAGTTTCTGTCAAGGATTGCTCTTTTAATCAGAAAGAATTTCTGATGATAGTCTTTGGGAAAAACAGCCTCGTAGAAGATTACGATCAGTTTTTCCAGTACAAGCTGGGGACGGAAGTGCCATATGATACCTGCCATGTTTCCCTTCATGCAGAGGAAAAACAGGACAGCAATTTCCTTCAGCTGACATCGAGCAAATGTTTCAAGAACGACATTGCGAATGTAACTTATGACAACACCAATTATGTGTTTGGCATGTCTCTCGTCGATACGGAAAACACAGAATTTACCTGTCCGAATACGTTTGTATACAAAAAGAGCAAGTACTCGACAAGCAAGGCAAAGAAAGCAGTCAGAGCTATTTTGTATGCAGTGCCGAATCAGGCAGTTCCGGTTGTTCAAAAGGCAGAGATTACGAAGGTTATGGAATATGATGAAGAATCTGGGACATACAAAGAGAGCAATGTGACATTCAAGATGGGGACAAAAGCATATCTGGGAACGTTTTCTGCCATCGTAAATGAAGAGACAGACACAAAGAAGTACCAGCGTCTTTACAAAGATCTGGGAGGAGTCATTGCACAGGGCGACTCGATCTTTACCGTTTCTCTGGAAAATGAATCACTTCCCAAAGGGCTGTTTGCAGTCGAAGCACAGCTTACATTTGCAGCGACCGGAGAAGTGGCAGATCTTCAGCAGTTTGCAGCCAGTCACAGTGCAGGGTTGGAAGATTACAGTACGGCTCTGAGGAATGAGTGCACGCCGGAAATCATCAAAAAGCAGGCAAGTACCTCGAAGTTTTATTATACAGGGGATGGAAGTTCCTCATCGGTTTTTTGTAAACTGCTGGAGTTTGAGAAAATCACAGATGAGCTGATCGCAGCCGGAGCTGTTGCCGAGTCAGACAACGAGATGCTTACCATCCGGCTGGTCATTGATAATCGCTAAGAGCAGGAGAATCAACAAAAGGGTAAAGGAAAGGAGAATTTTATGAGCGAATTAAAAAATTTATTTAAAGGAACGATGGGATTTGCAGGGATTGCCGTACTGGTTTTATTTGGACTTCGATTTCTCGCCGGAGAGATGAATGCCGGGGCGGAGGGCTTCCGCCTGAGCCTGCCGTTTCTGATTGCACAGGCGGCTGTGATCGTTGGCTGCTATGTGACATGGTACCGTAAAGTGAGCCGAGAAGCAGTAAATATGATGAATATCGAGAAGATGCGAAAAATGGCGTTCTATTATAAGAGAAAATATTTCACAACATCCGCCATTCTGACCATTCTGATTGTGGCGATCGCTCTGATTTGTATGGTGGGAAGTATCTGGTTTGTGGGTATTCCGGCAGCGTATTGTATCAGCTCCGTGATGACAATGGCTATCGTCGGAAACCTTGTTTTGTATCTGCTGATGCGGTTTATCGGACTGCCAAATCAAATTACAGGGGAATGATAAGTCTCGCGTATTCGACTAGAAGTTAACATAAAATCTGATTTTAAATAATAGGAGGTATCGTATATGCCGGAAAATGTAATGTTGAACCACAACTATGTGATGGCGGAAGGAGGAACCGGAGTTCGGGCACTGCTTGCGGCTCACATGTATCTGAGCTCCAAAGCTTATGCCGCAGGTGAAAACGGAAGAACAGAAAACTGGAAATTTATTTATGAGACGATGGACGCCGGAGCAGAAGAGATTGAGCAGCTTCAGAAACTTGTAAGACTGGATAGCGAAAGCGAATTCTGTGATCCGCATTATTCCTTCCATTTCTGCAGACTGGCTGAAAAAGTAAAAGAAAAGCTTGCCAGAGACAACACAATGAGTCTTAAAAAAATCGCACCTGCATGGTATCGAAATGGGCTTTTACTTACGGAAGAACAGCTAGAAAGAGACCTTCTCGGAGGTTACTATCGTGATTTGACACTCGGAAGTGTCGTATCTTCCGCAGCTATGCAGTGTGCACTGGGAACGGAAGAAGATAGAAATGCCGGATTTCGGGCAATCGCAGACAGTGTCGTTGCATCTAATAATACATATGAAACACGCGTAGTGATGGTTGGAAGCGGCATCGGAGGGGAAGGTAGAACCAATCTCTGTACCCATCCGGCCATGCTTCGGAAGCTGTGCGTGGAGAGAGTGATGGAAGATCTGAGAATGGAGCAGGAGCAGGCAAAGACTTATGTGGAACAGAACCTCAAGATTGCCGTGATCATGACAGGCAGTGCTTTCCGCTTCCCGGCAATGAATGGACTTGATCAGGATGTTGCCGGTCTGGTGGCCGGAACGCTCCGCAATTTCCCGGAGGATTCTGCAGAGGCAGTCAATCTTTTCTATCTGCTGGAGCATGATCAGTGTCCGGTACAGGCCACGAAAGCATCGGATTCCAGAGAACAGTATAAACATGCCCATGCGATCGAGCTTGTTGCGGTTGCTGCGATGGAGGATTTCTTTAGTCTCAGCACGGAACACGCATCGAAAAAGCACTGTCCGGTTATTCCACATTACTCAAGACCTGGAAACGCTCTCACCAACTGGGAGAATCTGGGACTTCCGGAAGAATACAGACAATATTTATCTGCGAGACTTCGCTTTGATGCAGCACTGTTCTACTGGCTTCGTCCACAGCTGATTCAGGCACCGGAAGAAAATGATCCGGATAAAATCTATGAAGCAGAGTTTCTTGCCCGGATGTTTAAAGGGAAGACACCGAGAAAAGTAAAAGAAGCAGTTTTAAATTCCAGCGTGGATCTGGAAGAAGAGATCCAGAAGCCTCTGAAAGCACTGCTTGCCAAAGAAACCATGTTTCTGGAGTATCTTGGAGAAATTTCTCTGACCGGGAAAAACTGGGAGACAGATTCTACGCCCGCTTATGGATCGACATTGTTTGATACAGAAAGAATCGAGGAGATGATAGGAAAAAAAATTGGCAAAAAAGCAGAAAAAAAGGATGAAGAAAAGATCGAGAAAAAAGCAGATATCCGTGAGCATGGAGGGATGACAGGATTTCAGTTTGATGAGCTGACCATGTGTCCTGTGGACAGAAGGACTGGACAAAGAGAGGAAAACATCTATAACACCAGGCTTACCATGGATGAGCTGCGTAAACAGGTTAAATACTTCGAACATGGTAATCCAAGACCATTTCAGGATATTCTGAGAGATATTTATGAAATCTGCAGCGAAAGAAAGGAGAGAAGACATTATGGCATTTTCTAAAGAACACAGAAGAATCGCGGAACTTAAAAATATTGAAAGACATCATGGTTTCATGGATGTGGATGGAGCGACAATTCAGGAATGTGCAGAATTTATCATGACTCCGGTCGAGAATGAAGAGACCAGGCAAAATGCGAAAAACATTTCTAGTACCTTTGGAAATGTTATCGCCTGGCTGATCAACGTGTCCAGTGCGAAAAAAGAAATTTCAGGAGTAAATGAAAAACAGCTGCTTTCCCTGTACTTATGCCTTGCACAGGCTCCGTATAACGGTTCTGAAATGAAATACACACTTCACACCTTTGATAAAGACAATCCGATCGATCAGAAAATGATGAAGGATCTTAGAAAACTGAAACTGGACGAAGAAGATACCGGAATGGAAAAAGAGCCAGATCGTGTGCTTCAGGTTTCTGTCGACGGAGAAGTACTTGCCATGTATTTTCCGAAGTGGAAATGTTTTGTGCCGGGCGTCAGATTCCCACAGTCAGAAAAATGCTGTAAAGTGCCGGAAGAATTTATGGCCGGGAATCCACATATCACAAAACGCTGCCGTGCACTGCTTACCAATCTGATCGCAAAGGGAGCAAATGCAAAGGTACTTGGAAAAGTACTTGACTATATCGGCGGTGCACTTACTGATGCAGAAATGGAACTTTACCGGGCAGAACCTGCAGAAACCCTGCCGGAAGAGGTTATCAAATATATCCAGGAGACTTCAGCAAAAGCAGATCCGCTTGCCGTATGCAATTACATGGGCAGCAGCGTTTCAGAGAAAGTTTTGCGGCAGCCGGTTCTGATCAATACCGGAACAAGATGTCTTTCTGATATCAACGATACTTTTGGAGAGATCAGCGATCGCCTTATTGTCATTCCGCCGGTGCAGAATGTTCGTAGCATTAAAGAAGCTGGTTACAAATTTGCCCGAGAAACGGTAAATGGTATCCCGAAATGGATCGAATTCAGAGCAAGACTGGACGGGGAGCTCTGTCACAAAATCTATGCGGCAGGGAAGAGCGGATTTCGAATCTGTCAGCCGGACAACTATATCGATATGGCGTACATGGTGCCGGAGGGTATTCTGGCAAAATATAATTATCTGGTACAGGGATCTGCGGCAGGAGCCATCACCAACGATAATCTGGAGACAAGATGGAACGTGTTTCCGGAAGATCCGGGCAGCAGTGTCATCAGGCTTACTTCAAATCAGTATGACGGAGACTGGGAAATTCATCAGCGTTCCCTGCGTATTGAGCGGATGGAACTGTGTGATCGGGAAGGCAATGTACTCGGAACCATCGTGATGCCAAAGATTTTGACACCGGAACGTAAAAATCAGAAGATGTATCTTTCCTTAGATCCGGCAGGAGCAACAAGTGTCCGCCTGAAATCGATCGAAGGTTCCGGGAAATCCGAAGCGATTTCCTATGAAAATCTGACCTTTCCACTGACACCGACAGCAACAACAGAGTTCAATCAGACGTTAGAACGTCGCCTGATGGACTCTGGCGAAAGCGGAACCCATTTTGATTCCCTGCTGCAGCAATTCTTCCCGGAAACAATGGGCAACTGGTCCGCTCTTATGGTTGAGAGTCGTATCTGGAAACCGGACGAACAGGTTTTATTTGCAGCATTGAAAGACTCTCCTGGTACGATGACAGAAGCGATGACCAATATCGGCGTCATTAGTAATATGAAAGAAATTCTGACAAGATCAAATCTGAAAGTCAGAGACCGACAGCTGATTTCCATGGCTCTGAAACAGTATATCGGAATCATGATCCTGGAGGGGATTCTGGCACTGGCAAGAGAGGGATTCTCTGTTCCATATAATAATCTGGAATTTATGATCTCCTATCCGGAAAACGGCTCTGGAGAGGGTCTAACAAAACAGATTCTGGATGTTATCCGTGGTGCGATCTCTATGGTCAATGAATATTTGCTTCCGGAGGCACAGCTGGCAGAAGGCGGCAATATCACCCTGTGCTCTGAGAGCGAAGCTGCAGCAGTCTGGCACCAGCTGAATCCGCCGGATCGCGTATACATTGGAGATGCAGTTGCCCTTGCCAGCCTTGACATTGGCTATTCAACAAGTGACTTCTCACTGAGAGTCAACGGAAGACTGTATCTGAGTTCCGTGCCTTATGCGGCACAGAGAATTACAAATGGGTCCCTGGCAAGAGTCTACGAAGACGGAAATGCTGCAGCTCTGCTGCGGTGCTTTAGCGGCGGCAGTCAGAATCTGAAAAACCAGGCAGAGGATGCGATCGGAAAGGCAATGGAATCGAAACAGGGTGAACTGTACGAGCGGCTTGGTTTTAACCTTTCGCTGAACCGTCTCTTTTCTGAATGTCATTTTCATGTCACTGGTATCAACGCGGACGTGTTTCAGATGAAAGTCCAGGAATTAACAGAAGCAAAGTTAAACATCGGTATTCCGGCCTATGCCCACACGATCGTACGTGCCCTGAAAGACGGAGCCTTGCATGAAAACAGCGAAATCCTGCTCGGTCCGGTTGGTAAAGGATCGCTTGCACTGAACAATACCGCACTGGGCTTTGCAGAGCGTTTCGCTTCCCGTCTGTACGAAGAAATCAACTATCTGCTGCATCTTGATCCTGCATTTGAAGGAACAGAATACACAGGAAATATCAGACTGCTTACCAACAATGATACTGAAAAACTCAGTGTCGCCCAGGGTATGATCGATATGAAGGAGCATGTACATGAAAGAGCAGAGATCATCGTATCGGGTGAGCCGACTGAACACTATCTGGATGTGCTTTACGGAAGCGGTGTGGATGCAGATAACGAGGCAAAAGAACAGTTCCGGGAGGAACTTGCCAGACTTACCGGAAAGGCAAGAAGACTTGAGCGGCAGGCAAAACAAAGTGAGCTTTATAAAGAAGCTTTTAAGCAGTTGGTCAGCGGTTACACTTACCAGAAGTTTGAAGAAGCATACGAACGTTTTGGATATACCGGAATTGAAGATGGTATTCACGATGTCGGAGTGCTGGATAACCGGATCGTCAGAACCGTGCAGAGAGATTTTGAAAATCTCCGTGCACAGTTGCAGCAGAGTGAAGAACTTGTTATGTCAACTCCGTTTGTGGAAGAAGAAATGCTCTGCGGAGCTATGATAGACCTTGCTCTCAAACGTATTTCGCTGCTTGAAGAATCGTAAAGGAGGTGGAGTGAATGAGTCATCTGATGAGTCATCTGATGTTACTTACAGAAACACTGGAGTCTGCAACAGAAATGCTGCAGACTTCCGTTTCCGGAGCAGCAGCGGGCGGAGTTGGAAGGATTTCCTGGATTATTATGATTTTGCTGATATTTTTAACATTGCTCAGTGTGATTGTTCTCACACTGCTCCAGATTAAAATCTGGAAACAGCAGCAGGAACTGCACGAAAAAATCCGAAAACGGCAGCATATCCTGTATGGAATATTAAATAAGATTAGCGGACAGCTGCAGTGTATGGAAAATATCAGGTATGGTTACAGAGAAAGTGTAAGCAGTCCAATTTCACATACTTCACATACTGATTTTACAGAAAAGTCACCTGACCAGAACAGCGAATGGCAGAATCAGAAAGAAGATGACGATTATTTCCTGGATGAAGAGGAAGATATCCAGGAAGAGAACAGAGATTTCGGAAATGAGGATACATGGAAAACTGGCAGGGATTTCCAGGACGAAGAGACATGGAAAGATCCGTCACAAAAGGATCTGGATATGACATTTCATACAGAAAAAGGGACAGAGACAGAAACAAAGAACCGGGATCAGGAAACTGCAAAAGTGGAAGCAAAAGAACCGGAACCATGCCCGATTTCCGGCGTGAAGGTAAGCGAGTCCAGTAATTATAATCCAAATGCACCGGCAACTCTGGAAGAAATACCAGAGGAAGAAGCAGTCTTTCTTCTCTATTCAGATGGAACCGTAAGACCAAATGAACAGCAGTTTGACAGATTTAACAACAGCTCATATTATGCAAGCCATGATTTTCAGCGGGTCTTTCAGTTCAGAAATCGAAAAGGCGGCAAGATCAATATGAAAAACAGAAAAGCTGTAAAATGCTTAAAAGCAGAAAAACCAGCCAGAGTGAGCACATCATCACAGAACGGTTGTCTGAGTATCGCAGAAAAAGGAATTTTGCTTGCAGAAGAAAGGAGATAAGAAGAGATGAGATTATTTCGAACATTATTTTCATTCATGATCGTTGCGGCGATTGGGATCTCACTGATCACAACCTGTCCGACAAAGACAGATTTCGCAAAATATTATGTGAGTCAGAATGAGAGCAAACTTGGAGGATTCTTTGACGGTGCACTGGAAAAAATCGTCACACAGCAGACCAAAGCCAGTAATTATCTGATCTTCTCCGTGTTCGAGATGGACGGAGAACGATATGTTGGCATCTGGGGACATTTCTTTGGAAAGGCATCAACAGAGCAGGCGGCGAAGACCCTGGAAGGGCTGCTGGAGAAAGCAGGAGAGGGGGTGGGAGAAAAGAAGTAGGAAGTTTCGTAATTGACATATAATGCTATAAAATGCATGAATATAATCATGCTGAAAAATTAGAAAGTGAGGTGAAAATATTGAATCAGTATGATTTGTCAAGATATATAACAGCACAGCAGCGAGATTATCAAAGTGCATTAACAGAAATTAAAAATGGAAAAAAAGTAAGTCATTGGATGTGGTATATTTTTCCACAAATCCGTGGGTTGGGAAAAAGCAGTATTTCTCAGTTTTATGCAATTCAGAGCCTGGATGAGGCAAGAGCATTTCTGGAGCATCCTTACCTCGGACATAATATTATTGAAATTTCGGAAGCTTTGCTTAGCCTGGATACAAGCGATGCGTATGAAGTTTTTGGAAGGCCGGATAACATGAAACTGAAATCATCAATGACGTTATTTGCCAGAGCAAGCGAGGATAATCAAGTGTTTTTGAATGTACTGGATAAATACTTTAAAGGAAAAAGAGATTTTAGGACATTAAAGATACTTGAGAACATGGAAAAATAAAAAAAGTAGAGTATCAAGAACCCGGCATAGAAAAATGTCTGGGTTCTTGATGATTATGGAATTGATAAAATGAACAGATAATTTCGCAGAGTACCTTACTCTACGATTAAGTGTACTGATTTATACCAAATATTTACTTAATTTTACAAAATATCACATAACTTGTCAACACATACGGCGTATTTTTTTGTAAATATTAAACAATAAAATTGTATATAACAATAATTATCAATTAGTCTTCCATAATACTTTAATTATATTGACATCGAAAGGGGAAATTTACCTATGCTTTCAAACGAAAAAATGACTTACATCTTACAAGATGAAAGAGTCCAGGATTTTTACATCAAAAAAATACTGGAATCTTTTTCTTCTGCTCATACACCTATTTTTTTTAAAAACATTATCGAAGAATGGATGGAAAATACAAAACCATTGTTAAAAGCTTCCACATACATAAAATACCGAAACATGCTGTATTCTTACATTTTTCCATATTTTGAAGATCTTACCACAGAAGAACTGACCGTTGAATGCCTGAATTCTTTTTGTAGAGAATTGTTGTGCAATGGTGGAAAAAACAAGCAGGGACTGTCTTCAAAAACAGTTTCAGA
>UMLO01028179.1_pt1 | contig 21162 bp, 10 predicted proteins | sample 1966551 | NCBI WGS metagenome assembly UMLO01 (sample SAMEA4836201, study PRJEB28245) | human gut metagenome | biome: gut microbiome; material: fecal sample | place: Denmark | collected 2008
CCAACATCAACCAATCTTTTTTTATCGGGATAATACTGGTCACAGCTACGTTCAAGCCATTTCTCTTATAATAATAATTGGAAAATTCATCTTTATAATGATTGTAAAGAGACAACCCCTCACGAGTTCCTATCCAAATCCGGTCTGAATCATCCATTGTGATGCAACGGGATATATCGCTGGCAATACTATTGGGATGGGTATATTGATGGCGATATACAGTAAAGTTGTAACCATCATATTTATTCACACCATCATACGTCGCAAACCATAAATTCCCTCCCTTATCCTGATTAATCGCAAAAATCGTACTATGCGACAATCCTTCCTCCAAACCAATATGGGAAAAGTGAATATCTTCAGTGATATCGGCATTCAACATGTAGGGGAATAATACTTCTAAAAGCACTAACAAATATTGCTGTATTTTCATGTTTGTAATCTATTATGAGGCAAATAAATAAAATACATTAGCAAAAGTAAATATTAATCTGTATTTTCTTGCCAATACTTTCCGGTATTATTCGCAAAGGTGCAAAAGAGAATCCTGGAACCGGATTAAAGATTCGTCCATCACTATCTGTCGGTGCTACATCTATATATCCTGCTTCGCAAGTGATGTACAATATCCCCTTATTTTTTTTTATGGAAGCTTCTCGCGTACTTATCCTCACCTCTTCTTTGGGCGACGCGATAACTGGCAACACAAGGTAAGCCGAGTCATTGCAACGTTCCACGCTTATGCTCACTCCTTGTTCTGAAAATGCATAGTTCACCTCTACCAGTACTTCTCCCTGCTTTGGAGACTGTTGATTGATATTAACCAAATGAGAATTTACATTGAATCGGCAGAACCCGTTTTCTATAAAACAAGTAATGTCCGTATTCAAATCGTCCAGATTACTATATGCAACTCCATCCTGAGTCAATTCAACCCGGGGGGTACCTCCCATCAGATATTTACGGACATTGTCCTGCATATTGGGAGCTTCAATCAGTTTATACTGGTTCATAGTCGCAGCAAATATAGGTCCTGCCTGAGCATGCCACAACAACGAAAGGGCACCTCCCATTGGATGAGTCCCTTTCACTTTATATTCGGCATCATATCCGGTAAATGTGGCACGCCAATCTCCTTGGGATAAAAGCCACGTACGAATATCCTTAAAATGCTTCACTCCGTAAACGGAGTCACGGGGAAGCTTTTCCAAAGAAGTCATTTTCACAGGAGGCAGTTCCAAAAAAGAAGCCAACGCCTTGGCATGCCCAAATGTATGATGAATACAAGGAGAAACACCGGATGCAAAATAATGCATTCCTCCATAAAGAAGTCCACCATGAGTAGCCTTACTCAATAAACGGATATTGCGGCGAATGGCTTCCAGACATTCCGGATGACGGGCAGCAGCCATCAGATAATAACCTCCCATAAAGCCATCACTGGTACGCCCGCCCCAATAAGTCCATTTAAAGCTTCGTGTTCCCCAACTGTTGTCCCAAGCGCCATCGGGTAACATAAACTCAAGATGAGTTTCCATAGAACGTTCCACAAGCGAAAATAGTTCCATGTCGTTTGCCATCACTGCATAATATGCCATATTAGGCAGTGATTCTTCTACATTATAAAGCAAATCTACCGGACGGCAACCGTTTGGAGTTTCTGAGGCGATATTGGGTCCCTCGCCATACAAGAAACAGTCATTCGCGGTAAAATATTCTTTTAATCCGCGAGCTATCTCTCCGGCTTCCTTCTTAAATTCAGGCCGATTGCACATCTCACCGATAGCGTATAGTGCATAGGTTGCCGAAGCAGAATAGTTTACATTCATATTTCTCATGCCTTCTCGCCTTCGGCTATAAATGAAAGGATTGTTCATCATAAACTCACCAGCCTCTACCAATCGCTGTTTCCAATGATGATGGGTTGAATCATCCAATAGATGTCCGTGATAATGCAAAGCTTCATAAAGAGCAATCGCTGCAAATACCGTCGTACCGTTCCAATCCGATACATGTACATCGTTCATCCATGACCCGTCCGGACGGTGTACATTCTCCATCCACGCCATCAAGCGCTTGGCTCCGAGCAAATATTTTTGGTTCCCGGTCTTTTCTGCCAAATACATCAAAGGAAGTACGGCATCACCTATACGTCCATGCATACGGGCACATGCAGAGCACAAGACTCCTCCATCAAGTGCGGAATCGGAACAAGTGTACTGATAAGCCAGAAAAGCATCCATCCATTCCGTCAACAGCTTATCCGCTTCACTACGCAATGAATCATCAAAAGAGTTCGCATTTACATTCCGTGCTTGTCCTGCCAAAGATGATACACAAAACAGCACCATCATAAACAACATGTTTTTCATATCTCTTTCATGGTTAGATTTTAATGCTCAAAGTTAGTCCTTTGTTATCAGTATTTCACTCTCTTTTTATTCAATATCATGCCAATGGGCGTTTAAACCTCTTGTAATATTGTTGAATCAATGCTAATATTGTTGAAAACTCACTTACCAAAACAATATTGGTACACTTTTAAACATAAGGAAGTCTCGGTTAAACACAAACGGACTACTTTAGCTGCGGGAAACAAATGTTCTTAATTCTTAATGCCTTATGAGACACCTACCTTTATTAATGTGTACTGCCTTCTGCGGATTGTATTCCACACAGACAAAGGCGGCAGACACAAAAAACGAAAAGCCCAATATTCTTTGGCTCACCTTTGAAGATACTAGTGCATACGAATTCGGTTGCTACGGCAACAGAGGAGTACATACTCCCAATGCGGACAGCCTTGCCGCCCGCGGCATACAGTTTATGAACGCATGGTCCGTAGCTCCCCAGAGCTCGGCTGCCCGTTCTTCACTGATTACCGGATGCTATTCAAGCACTTACGGCATGGACATCCATCCTGTGCCCTACGATACACCTGCTGACATCTTCTTTCCACAGAAATTACGCGAAGCCGGATATTACTGTACAAACAACAGCAAGACACACTACAACTCTACCACTGACAATAAAATATGTTGGGACGAATGTAGCAACAAAGCCTCATACAATAGTCCCAAACGAAAAAAGAACCAACCCTTTTTCGCTGTATTCAACACGGTAACCTCACACATGGGACGCATCCGAACTTTCCATACAGACGGACGCAGAGATTACACACGGGAAGGCATATACCCGGCACTGCTTTCATTGCCTGCTTATGTTCCCGACTTGCCGGAAGTACGTTCCGACTATGCCGGTCATTTAGAAGCAGTACAAGACGTGGATACCTGGCTGGGATTCTTCCTGAAAGACCTGAAAGAGAAAGGCTTGGATGAAAATACAATTATATTTTTCTTCAGTGACCACGGCGGTTGTATACCCCGTGGTAAAGGATATTTGTACGAAAGCGGTCTAAAAGTACCTCTGATTGTCTATTTCCCGCCCAAATGGCAACACCTGGCCAAGCAGGCTTCAGGCAAAGAGTACAGCTTGGTCAACTTCACGGATTTAGGGCCTACCGTACTTAGTCTTGCAGGGGTAAAACCACCCAAACAGATGCAGGGCAAAGCACTTTACGGCAAGTTTGCAAACAAAGAAAAACGCCAGATGCAATTTGCATTAGCAGCCAATCAATTGCATCATTTCATGCCGGTACGCGCCGTTACCGATGGGCGTTTCAAATATATCCGTAGTTATATCCCCTATCGTCAGTTTGCCCTGCGCAATTATTATCAATGGGGAATGCCTTCCAACAAAGCATGGGATAAACTAGTATTGGAAGGGCATAATACCAACCCTAACTGGAAACTGACTTTCGAAGCCCATCCGGCAGAAATGCTGTTTGACCTTGAAAAAGATCCGGATGAACTGCACGACTTATCCGGTACTCCCGAATATGCAGAAATCTTGTCCAAAATGCGCCAAGCACTATCTGACCATATTCGTGTCACCGGTGATTTGGGGTTCTTCCTTCCCACTTCACGCACCGGTCATATTCTTTACGACAAAGTGCGCAAGGAGAAATATCCTCTGAACGAACTTTATACTCTTGTTGAAACAGCTGGAACAGCAACCACCGCCTCTCTGCCCATGTTAGAAGAAGCAATTACCAATCCGCTATCCGAAATGAGATTCTGGGGAGTAGTAGGATATGCCAAACTTGCCAGAGAAAAGCAAATATCTTCTTGTCCGCAAGCCTTGTTGGCACTCCTCCAAGACAGTAATCCCTACATCGCTTCCGAAGCCGCCTATGCCGCAGCCTATCTGGGTAAAAGTCAAGAAAGCGTTGCCCGCCTAATTATTCCCACAGAAGAAAAATACAGAAAAATAGGGTACTCTTCACTAGAATGCTTATCTTTAGATCCTGATATGCGTGACTGTATCCGTCCTTTCCTGCCGGAACTGAGAGAAGCCGCAGAAACCCTGCCACGCCTTGAAAACGAAGATGCCGGACTCATGGCACGGGGGATTCTCGTGAACTTGGGCGAAATGGATATCCAAGACTTGCATGGTCCTGAAGCTTATAAAAAAGGTTTGAAACTTAACTACGGCCGTAGGGCAATGATACCCCTACCCAACTAAAAGAAGAAATTTATGCGTACTACAATCAAAATCGTAATTTTATTGTTTTTCATATGTACTTCCATGTCCGGAACTTCGTCTCCGGACATGGAAAAGTATATGCGCCAACATGCCTTGATATGGGAACAATTACCCATGCAATGGAATGAAGGTGCTTTTTTAGGTAATGGATTGGTCGGCATGATGGTATATGCCGATTCCACACTCAATGCATTAGTTTTCCATCTGGGACGTCCCGATGTCACAGATCATAGGAAAGCTCCCTACCGAAAAACCTCCATCGGCACGGAAGAGGCAGATAAAATGGTGGATTTTTGCAGGCTTGATATCGGTAAAATGTTATTATTCCCTGAAGGGAAGATACTTTCAGGCACTTTTTATCTCGACATTTACAATGCCGAACTGACCGGACACCTAAAAACTGACAAAGGTGACTTGACTTTCCACGCCTATACTCCCCAACCCGAAGAAGTGAATATCGTGGAAGTTTCCTCCGGAATCCCTTACCGTTGGAAGGGGATTCCCGGGAATCCATGCTCTCCCCGCATAAGAGTATTTCCCCATTTGAAGGAAAAATTGAAATACAAGGACAACCCCGTACCTGTCGTCAACCAAAAAGACAAAGAAGGTAGTTGGGTACAATCCTTGTTGGCAGGAGGAGACTATGCAACCTACTGGAAAGAAGTGCCGGACGGAAAATCACGCTCCGTATTGTACATATCTACAGCCAATGAAGTACCGGCTTCATCCCTTTCTCTTGCCAAAGCCATCAAAACCGTAGAAGCAGCACAGATTACAGGTACTAAATTATTGAAACAAAAGACACGCCAATGGTGGAACGCCTACCACGAACGTTCTTTCCTTTCCATTCCGGACAAAAAACTGGAGAACTTTTATTTCATACAGATGTACAAACTTGCCACTTGTTCTCATCCGGATGGCCCGGCAATGGACGTAATGGGCACTTTCTTCAAACTGAGCCCATGGCCCAGTTTCTGGTGGAACCTAAATATACAACTGACTTATATGCCCATAGGACCAGCCAATAGGATGGAACAAGGCAAAAACTTCCAGCGACTGATGGATGAAGTGTTTCCTTCACTTGTCCGTTCTATTGAACCATGCAAGATAGGTGACTACACCTGGGCATTGCAAAACTATTATATGTACCTGCGATATGCCGGTGCTGACTGGCAAGATATCAAACAACAAGTAGTTCCAAAAGCACTGGACGCATTTGCCGTATTCGATAAAATACTGTGTTATAAAGAAAACACATGGCATCTCACCCATATTGAGTCTCCCGAATATGAAGGGTTCCAAAAATACAATGACAGCAATTACGGATTAGCTTCACTGAGCTGGTTGCTCCAAACATTGATAGCATGTCATGACAGAACTTCAAGCACTCATCCCGACTATGCACGCTGGAAAGAAATCCTGACACGACTGGCTCCATATCCCACCAATGAAAACGGTCTGATGATTGCCGCCAACAAACCGCTGGAGAAGTCCCACCGCCATTATTCGCACCTATTGGCCTTCTACCCTTTCCGACTTTTACATCCCGATGTACCAGAGAACCGTAAACTCCTGGAGAAATCCATCGAACACTGGTTGTCTTTAGAAGATGGGAAAGGATTAGCAGGATATTCCTATACCGGAGCAGCTTCTCTATATGCCTATTTGGGTAACGGTAACAAGGCTTACGAACGCTTGGCACATTTCATCAACAAACCAATCGGAATCAGCATTCTGCTACCCAATACATTCTATGTGGAAAGTCAAGGCAAGAATCCGGTAATAGAAACCCCATTAAGTGCTGCGGCCTCCCTTACTGAGCTGCTTATACAAAGCTGGGATGAGACTATACGTATCTTCCCGGCTGTGCCAGACCATTGGAAAGATTGTGCTTTCCATGCCCTCAGGGCGGAAGGAGGATTTACCGTCTCGGCTCAACGCCAAGACGGAAGAACCGAATGGGTCAGCCTGACCAGTGAAAAAGGACAACCTTGCCGTATACAGTTATCCGGATGGGATGCCGTCCATCAGCTATCTGCAGGACGTACCGTCTCCATCAAACCGCTGGGTAATGAGACCTATGAACTGGACCTGAAAACCGGAGAAAGCGTAACGCTGGCCCCTGACAAATCAACAAAATGCAAACTACGCCTTATCCGGGCAAAAAACAAATCCCAATCCAACTTCTATGGAGTGAAATCAAGAAAAGGTTTGCCCGAAATAATGGAATGGCCGGAATTAACTCCCATCAAGGAACGTGTGAATGTACAGGCCGACTCTGCTCGTATCCGACAGATTGTCGACGGCTGTTGGGTGGCCGTAGGTACCAATAAGTCCCATGCCATACAACTGGACTACTCCCGTCCCTTTCAAGGACAGCCTTCTTACCGTTTTGAGCTGAAACAAGATGACAACACTCTGGAAGGCTACTCTAAAGGAGAAACCAAAGGTCGCGCCGAACTATGCTATTGCTATGCCGTATCCGACGATTTCAAAAACTATCCGGCAGATGAATATCCCAATGCTCAAAAGATGAAGACCGTCTATCATTATGGCAAGGGAAGTTGCCCGCAAGGTTCATCCATGAGCTACACATTCTCTGTTTACATTCCACATACCCTTGACAAAAACGTATCTACCATCTTTGCCCAATGGCACGGCATGCCAAGCCGTACACTTGTGTCCGACCCTGATGGCAAAGTAATGAGACTCAGTACCAAGGAGTTTCTGGAACTGGAGAGGCGAATGATTTTCAAGAAAAATACGGCATATGATAAAATTATCAAAATCAACGCCCAAGGAGATACCCTCTACAGAGCAGGGAAACCGAACGGTTGGCTGATAGAACAAGGCGGTTATCCCCCGCTTGCCTTCGGCTTTTCACAAGGTTATTTCTACATCAAAGCCAATTCGGACCGCAAATGGCTGACGGACAAGACCGACCGCTGTAATGCCAATCCTGACAAGGCAGAAATCATGCATCCAGTCACCTCTACCTTCAAAACCTCGACAATAGCATATAAAATGCCATTCGAGAATTTCCCCAAAGATTGCTGGATAACTTTTCAGGTAAATATAGACTGGACCGAATATGGAAAAGAAAAAGAAACCATTCTTAAACCCGGACTTCTTGACGTAACCATGTCCTACCGTCAATCAGAAAAGGAAGTGAAAGAACATATCGTAAACAATGAGGAGATACTGATTGGCCGCAATGACGAAGAAGGATATTACTTCAAATTCGGCATATACCGTGTCGGCAACAGTACCATTCCGGTTTGCTATAACCTAGCCGGTTATAAAGAGCAGTTCCGAAAAGTAACGACAAGAATCACGCAATTTTAAATCCCATATTTTTCAACTCAACACAGAACGATTGATTTCTTGTTTTTTCGTAGAAAAACAAAAAAGGAAGAAATAATAGCCGAATTCAACAAGCAACAAAAAGCCCGCCACCTTAATGGAGACGGGCTTGAAAAGTAGCTCCGAGGGGAATCGAACCCCTATCTAAAATTTAGGAAATTCTTGTTCTATCCGTTGAACTACAGAGCCTCAACTGATAATCAGCGGAATATGTAGAATATTTATAGAACTTCTACACTATTTTTACACGACGCAAGCTGATTACGGATGCAAAGATAATGTATTCTGCCGATTTTCCGAAAAAAGTTTTGTTAATCCGATTAACTTTCCGAAATTTGCTGCCTATGTAAACGGAATAGTAATCCTCAAATAATCTATAGTAATTCGTAAGTTATGGCAAACGACATGATGGTCAAAGAACTGGAGCAAGTGGTAGTCCGCTTCTCCGGAGACTCCGGCGATGGTATGCAGCTCGCCGGCAACATCTTTTCAACAGTTTCGGCTACCGTGGGCAATGATATCAGTACATTCCCCGACTATCCGGCAGATATCCGCGCCCCGCAAGGCTCACTCACCGGTGTTTCCGGTTTTCAGGTACATATCGGTGCAGAGAAAGTCTATACCCCAGGTGACAAATGCGACGTATTGGTAGCGATGAACGCCGCCGCACTGAAAACCCAATATAAGTTTGCTAAATCCACTGCTTGTATCATCATCGATACAGATGCTTTCCAGAAGTCAGACTTGGAAAAGGCCGCTTTCAAGACCGATAATCCGATAGAGGAAATGGGTATTAAGCAGGATGTCATCGCCGCCCCCATCTCGAAGATGGTGAAAGACTGCCTTGCCGACACCGGAATGGACAACAAGTCCATGCTGAAATGCCGCAATATGTTTGCAGTAGGCCTGGTATGCTGGCTGTTCAACCGCGATCTGAAAATAGCCGAAGATTTCATCCGCGAGAAATTCGCCAAAAAGCCCGAAATTGCCGGGGCAAATATCAAGGTCATCCATGCAGGATATGACTACGGACACAACACCCATGCTTCCGTAGCCCATACATATAAGATTGAAAGTAAGACTACCGTTCCCGGCAGATACATGGATATCACGGGGAACAAAGCAACTGCTTACGGTTTCATCGCCGCAGCTGAAAAGGCTGGCTTGAAGCTGTTCCTCGGCTCCTATCCCATTACTCCGGCAACCGATGTACTGCACGAACTCTCCAAGCACAAGTCTCTGGGCGTGATGACCGTGCAATGCGAAGACGAGATTTCCGGTTGCGCCACTTCTATCGGCGCCGCTTTTGCAGGTGCGCTGGCTGTGACCTCCACTTCCGGTCCCGGTGTCTGCCTGAAATCGGAAGCTATGAACCTGGCAGTCATTACAGAACTTCCGCTGGTTGTGCTCGACGTGCAACGTGGCGGTCCTTCTACCGGTCTGCCCACCAAGTCAGAGCAGACAGACTTGTTGCAGGCATTGTTCGGCCGCAACGGTGAAAGCCCAATGCCCGTCATCGCCGCCTCTTCACCCACAAGCTGTTTCGACGCAGCCTACATGGCAAGCAAAATTGCACTGGAGCACATGACCCCGGTCGTATTGCTGACCGACGGCTTTGTTGCCAATGGCTCCGGCGCCTGGAAGCTGCCCAAACTGGCAGACTATCCCGCCATCACCCCTCCCTACGTGACTTCCGAAATGAAGGACAACTATACTCCGTACAAACGCAATCCCGAAACAGGTGTCCGCTATTGGGCCATCCCCGGACAAGAAGGCTATATGCACATCCTCGGCGGTCTGGAGAAAGACAGCAATACCGGTGCCATCTCCACCGATCCCGAAAACCATGACTTGATGTGCCACCTGCGTGCCGAGAAGGTTGCCAAAATCCCCGTACCTGATGTAGAAGTGCAAGGCTGTGCAGACGATGCCGATTTGCTGATTGTCGGTTTCGGTGGTACATACGGCCACTTGTATTCGGCCATGGAAGAGATGAACAAGGCAGGCAAGAAGGTTGCCCTCGCCCACTTCACTTATCTGAATCCGCTCCCCAAGAACACGGAAACCGTTCTGAAGAAGTACAAGAAGGTGGTAGTTGCCGAACAGAATCTCGGACAATTTGCAGGTTATCTACGTATGAAGATAGACAACTTCACCCCGTACCAGTTCAACGAAGTCAAAGGACAACCGTTCGTCGTTGCCGAGCTGGTCGCAGCGTTCAATAAATTAATTGATAATTGACAGTTGACAATTGATAATAACCATGCGTAATATGCGGATTATCAATGACCAGCCACCAATTATCAACTATCAATTATCAACTATCAATTAAAAAAGATTATGTGCGAATATACAGCAAAAGACTATAAAAAAGGACAACCCCGTTGGTGTCCGGGTTGTGGTGACCACTTCTTTCTGGCTTCACTGCACAAAGCAATGGCAGAAATCGGCAAAGCTCCTTGGGAGAATGCCGTCATCTCAGGTATCGGCTGCTCCAGCCGTCTGCCCTATTACATGAATACGTATGCGATGCAGACCATCCACGGACGTGCTGCTGCCATCTCTACAGGTGCCAAGGTTGCCAATCCCAACCTGACGGTATGGCAAATCTCCGGCGACGGTGACGGTCTGGCCATCGGCGGTAATCACTTCATCCACGCCGTACGCCGTAACATCGACCTGAACATGATTCTGCTGAACAACCGCATCTACGGTCTGACCAAAGGTCAATATTCTCCGACCTCTCCACGTGGTTTCGTCAGCAAGTCGTCTCCCTATGGTACGGTAGAAGATCCATTCCACCCGGCAGAGCTTTGCTTCGGTGCCCGCGGCCGTTTCTTTGCCCGCGCGGTAGCTACCGATGCTCCGGGGACAGTGGAAATATTGAAGGCAGCCATGGCTCACAAAGGGGCTTCCGTTTGCGAGATTCTGCAAAACTGCGTTATCTTCAATAACGGTACGCATGACTCCGTAGCCAAAAAGGAAGACCGCGCCAAGAATGCTATCTACTTGAAACACGGCGAACCAATGCTCTTCGGCGAGAACAACGAATACGGACTGATGCAGGAAGGCTTTGGTCTAAAAGTCGTGAAACTCGGTGAGAACGGCATTACAGAGAAGGATATCCTCATCCACGATGCCCACTGCATGGACAACACCCTGCAACTGAAGCTTGCCCTGATGGAAGGTCCCGACTTCCCGATTGCACTCGGTGTTATCCGCGATGTGGAAGCTCCTACTTACGACGATGCTGTTCATGAACAAATCGAAGAGGTGTCTGCCAAGAAGAAGTATCACAACTTCGAGGAGTTATTGATGACGAATGATACGTGGGAAGTAAAATAAACCACTAAGATTTATTAATATCATGTTTGCACGAAACAAATAAGGTGCAAACATGATATTAATTTCCTAAAAGTAAGAGTACCTCCCTATCCTTTCTCTCCCAAACATAGATACTTATTACGCCAAACATGCAGTTCTTCCATCAAGAATAACTATATTTGCCACAGTAACCATAGTAGTCACATTTTGAAAGTGATTCTCTGATTTATACTGGCTTAATATCAATCTCACAAACCGCAGGCTGATAGCTCTTTCGTTCGAGTAATCCTTCCCGGATAAAGGTCAAAAACACTCCCACCCTGAAAAAAAATGCAACCACTGCAACTGCACCAGATTTTATTGTAGTGATAGAGCATACCTCCGATGAACAAGGCTACCAATAAGGGTCGACAACAAGACTTCAAGGGAAGAGAGGGAAATTGTGGAATACCTACTGTGGATTTTTTCCACATCTCCACACCACAAACACCCGAACTTCCCTTTTTCCCGATAGAAAATAAGCAATTGATTATCAATATCATTCATTCTTAAAAGGATAGTCTGCCTTTCGTTTGGCATACCTCTTGCTAAAATATCCGCCGAAAGGACGTAACATTTATAATAAGATAAATCAATTATTTTTCAGTAGTATGAAAATCAGGATGAGAAAACGGTGTGACATTCCACATTCAGCGTCGCACTTCCAAAAAAGTTTGATTATTGCAAGTTGGTTATTAACATTTCTTTTCACCGGAACAGCCTTTGCACAAGAGAACCGAACCATTACAGGCATTGTAAGAGATGTAACGGGAGAACCGCTTATCGGTGCCAGCGTCATACAGAAAGGCACCAACAACGGCGTCATTACCGATGTGGACGGCAACTTCACACTGACCGTTCCTGCAGATGCAACACTCTCTATCGCTTACATGGGCTATGCTACCCGGGAGATAAACCTGGCAAAACGAAAAAAGCAAGGCGACCTGAAGATTACACTCAGCGAAGATACCCAGCAACTGAAAGAAGTCGTAGTAACGGCAATGGGTATCAAAAAAGACACGAAACGTGTCGGCTATGCCATCAGTACCATCAGTGCAGACGAATTGGTAAAGGCAGGAGCACCCAACTTTGCCTCTGCCATGTACGGTAAAGCACCGGGAGTCCGCATCACACAGACACAAGGCGGTTCTGCCGGAGCTGTCTCCATCAACGTACGCGGACTGACTTCCATCACTGGAAATAACCAGCCACTCATCATTCTGGACGGTGTACCCATCCGCAACGGCGGCACGGGTAAAAGCACGGACTTCGCCGAATTTGGCAACGACGGACAAATCCGTTCCAATGGTCTGGTAGACATCAACCCAGAGGACATCGAGAGCCTCAGTATTCTGAAAGGAGCTTCCGCCACAGCTCTCTACGGCTCGGAGGCTGCAAACGGTGCGGTAGTCATCACTAGCAAGCGCGCCAAAAGCGGCAAGCTGACGGTGGACTTCAATGCCCAAGTCATGGCAAACTTACCGGCTTATCTGCCAAAAGTACAGACCGTATACGGGCCGGGAACCTACAACACCGCATACAGCGATTATGAGAAACAGACGGGAGGCTTCTATCAGAGAACCCTAAACGGACAAAGCTACAAAAGCCTCCGTTCCACCACCTTGTCCTTCGGCCCAAAATACGACGGCAGCGAGGTACTTTACTGGGACGGGAAGATGCGCCCCTACCAGGCACTGACCGACAACCCGTGGAAAGAGTTGTTTCGCACCGGCTGGACCCAGACCTACAATCTCGCCATCTCACAAGGGACGGAAACCACCAGCAACCGCTTCTCCTACACATTCATGGACGAGATTCCCAATGCCCTGACCGGAAGCTTCACCAAACACAACTTCAAGCTGACCGGTTCGTATCAACTGGCGAAACCGCTGAAACTGGAATACTCCCTTAACTACATCGTACAGAATGTAGAAGACCGCCCGCAAACCTCGCTCAACCTATACAGCGGTTTCGGCAACATGTTCTCCACCTTCCTGGACATTCCCTATCTGAAACAAAGTTACGTCACCAGTCTGGGATACCGTAATACCTTTGTCGGAGGAAACGCCACGCTGACTCCCGAGGAATCATGGGCCTACGACCCCAGTTACGCCACCGGAGTGAACAACATGCTGTGGAATATGTACCATCACCATAGCGACGAGACAGAGAACCGGCTCATCGGTATGATTCGCCCCACCTGGCAGATAACCAACTGGCTGAGTCTGCGTGCCCAGGTTTCAACTGATATCACAGATGTGAAGCAAACACTGAAATATGAAAGCGAACAACCCAATTCCCTATACGACCCCAACGGCAGCTTCCAGTCCATCAACCGCCGTTACGACATTGTTTATGGAGATGTTATGTTGAACTTCAACTATAATATCAACCGCTTCGACATTGCCGCCACCGTAGGCTGGACCGGACGCTACGAAAATATGAACAATATCAGGGTCTCCACCAATGGCGGGCTTGTCACGGAAAACTGGTTCGACCTCAATGCCAGCCGCTACACGCCAAGCAGTACTCTGCAACGTATGGAACTACTGAAAACCGGCTATATGGGTACACTGAGCCTGGGATGGGACAACTATCTATTCCTTGAACTGACCGGACGCCAGGAACGCTCGTCTACCCTAAAAGACCAGAGTTTTTTCTATCCTTCCGCCAATCTGAGTTTCCTCTTCACCCAAGCCTTCCACATGCCGTCATGGTGGAACTATGGAAAACTGCGCCTCTCATACGGTATCGTAGGAAATGCTCCTGAAACCTATACCGCCAATATCGTCTACGAGCAAGGTTCGGACAACGGATTCACCTGGAACACCATTCCCTCTTCATGGGGGAATGCAGATATCCATCCGGAAAAGAAGTACGAATACGAGATAGGTCTGGAAAGCAAGTTCTTAAACAACCGGTTGGGTATAGATGTATCTTACTACAACAACCGTGTAAAGGACCAGATACTCTCCACGCCGCAACCTTCCACATCAGGCGTAAAGAATGTGTTGATGAATGTGGGCGAGGTAGCCAACCACGGCTGGGATATATCAATCAGTGCCACTCCCATACTGACCAGAGATTTCCGCTGGGACCTGACAGCCAACTATGGTGTATATAAGAACAAAGTAGTGAAACTGGCCGATGGAGTGCCCTATCTGGAAATACTCAACTCCGGAGGCAGCGGAATAAAAATACAAGCTGTGGAAGGCCAGCCAATGGGTGACATCTATGCACAGGTTCCCCAAGTGAACGAAAACGGTGAGTACCTCGTTTCCGATAAAGGTCTTTACCTCAACCAAACCGAATTGCAGAAAGTCGGCAACATCAATCCGGCAGGCGTAGGAGGTCTATTCAACTCTTTCTCCTACAAGAATGTATTCCTCGATTTCAGTATCGACTTCCGCATCGGAGGGGATGTCATCAACGAAATGAACCAATATGCCACCGCAGTGGGTCTGACACCCGAATCCCTGAAGTACCGTGATACGGAACACGGCGGACTATCCTATTACTATCCGGGCGACAACAATTCCAGCGGAATTCCGGTACAAGTAGACCCTTCCACGGGTGCCGGCCCCAACGGAGAGATAATCTACCACGACGGCATCATCCTTCCGGGTGTAGTGGCCTCCACTGGCGAAAGAAACACACGTATCATTCCGGCAGGCTATTACTACAACACCACCTATAATTGGGGAACGGAGGCCGAACAGCTGACATACCGCCATTCGGTATTCGACAATTCTTATGTCAAACTGCGTGAATTGACCATCGGCTACCAGTTTCCCGAAAAGATGATTTCCAAACTGGGACTGGGCCGGCTGAGTGTGTCGGTCTTCGGACGTAACCTCTTCTACTTCTACAAAGCACTGAAAAACTACGATGCGGAGTCGTCCGTCGGAACATCCTGGGCCAACCAGGCTACCGTGGGAAGTTCTACCACAGCTACCCGCAGTTTCGGTGTTTCACTTCGTGCAAGTTTCTGACAAAACAACCATCCAAAAAACAACAAAGAGTATGAAAAAGACAAAGATATTATCTCTTGTTTCATTGGGAGCATTCCTCTTGACAACATCAAGCTGTACGGATTATGACTTCGACAGCAAATACGAAGACCCCTCCAAAGTAACCCAAGTCACCATCAGTAATCTGATGGTAGGAGTCTTCCAAAAAGTAAAGGACTATGATGTTTACGAATACAACCGGTTCTTCGGATTCGATTCACAGTTTACGGGCAAGTATGCACAAACCTTCGGCTACTCCAACACTACGGATATGTATACCCCCGGCTATATACCCGCTATTGACGGACAGTGGGACAATGTGTATTCGGCACTGGCCCAGTTCCGTAAGCTGGAATCTCTCTACGAGGAAGAAAGCTCGGCAGAACAAGCCCAGGACGAGGCATTCTATCTTGCCGCCAAAGTACAGTTGTACGATTTCTTTGCCGCCACAGTGGACGTTTTCGGGGATATGCCTTTCTCGGAAGCTTGTACGCTGCCGCTTACCAACGATGTAGGTAAATCGTATGCTCATTATGACAAGGCCGAGGATATTTATAAAACCATTCTTGATGAGCTCAAAGAAATTGCTCCACGGTTCCGTTCCATCCCCACACCGAGGAACTTCAATACACAAGACTTTATCAACAACGGGGACATGGACAAATGGGAACGTTATGCAAACTCCTTGCGACTGCGCCTTGCCATGCGCGTAGCCGCGCAAGGAGACTTGCAGGCGGAAGGCCGTACCGCCATCAAGGAAATCCTGGAAAATCCGTCAGCCTATCCGTTGATAGAGGAACAAGAAAACAACATTCTCATTGTCAACCAGAAGTCTGGGCAACTGAACTTCACCGCAGGCCACGGACTGGGTGACTGGGTAACCAACCGACTTGCTTCGGGCGCCATCATCGACCGCATGCTGGGCCATGGCAACTATGATATGACCAGCAATGACCCACTGAGCGGCGTTTATGTGAAAGGAGAAGACGACCCGCGCATCCTGCTCAACTTCAATCCCGTGAAGATTACCAACCAGAACACCGGTCAATTGGACGAGCACCGTTATCTGGGTACAGACCTTACCGTGGCGGATGAGCTGACGGAATATTACAACTCGCAGGCACAAGACGAAGTCAATACCAGCAACACCGGTTTCTCACAAATCACGCAGAAAGGTTTCTTTTGGGAAAACGACAAATTCGACATGCTGATAATGGCCTCACCCGAAATCCATTTCCTGAAAGCGGAAGCCTATGAAATGGGGTATGGAGTGGCAAAGAATGAAGCGAAAGCGGAAGAAGAGTTCAAAAAGGCTGTCAGCCAGTCCATCACGCTTTACTACTATTACGATTCGGTAAGTACGGGTGAAAACGCACGCCGGTATGATGCCCCTACCGCCGAAGAAACCGCCTCTTTCGCCGCTGCCAAATGGAACAGCACGAAATATACAGACAAGCTGGATGCCATCATTACCCAAAAGTGGCTGCATTTCGGTTTCCTAGCCAGTCGTGAGGCATGGAGTGATATCCGACGTACCGGCTATCCGTCCGGCCTGGCCTTCCCCGAAGTGGCCGGTACCATCACAAATGTGCCGAACCGCTGGAGATACCCGAATACGGAAGTCAACTACAATCCCTACTATAAAGAGGTGTCAGCCGAAGACACTTACTACCACAAACTGTTCTGGGCAAAATAAGGACTTTGTTCGCAAACCCATTTTGCCCGAAGAGTATATCATACTCACCACAGAATAACACGGATTAACACAGATTGCCTTAGGAGTTCTGATAATAAAGAGCTTTTAGTAGTGTTAATCCGTGTTATCCTGTGGTGAGTATGTATTTGCCCCCTCTGTTTCTTTTATTCCGAACAGTATCCCTCCTTTTTTAGAAATCTTAAGGATTTCCCGGTAGGGAGATTGCGGGAAACCACTGTCTTTAATGAACGACGGACAAACATCGCTTCCGCAAAAACTGAACTATAACATAACGGACTAAATGAAAAAGTATCCAAATGACTTGATTGGCGACATCATGAAAGCCTTCGGCAAATATGCCGACCGACCGGCATTCGTCATCGAAGACACTGCCTGCACTTATGGAGAGCTGGCAACTTGCGTACAGAAAATATCCTCCCTATTCAAGGACAGAGAAGACAAAATTATCGGTATCGTCGCAGAAAACAGACTGGAAACATACGCATCCATACTATCTGCACTGATTTGCGGAAAGACATACGTCATCCTCCATCCTTCCTACCCCAAACATAGGAACGACAGAATTGCCGACTCGGCAGGCATCCGCCTCGTGCTGCATACCGAGAATATCCATGTCTTGAACCTCGACACCCGGAATCTGGAACTGATATGTACCTCCGAAATAGAGCAGGCAGAGAACTCCGCCACGTTCCATGCCGCAGAAGACATCCTCCATACGGCAGAAGAGGAAAATGCCTACATCATCTTTACCTCCGGAAGCACAGGCGAACCCAAAGGAGTACCCATCTCCCGCCGTAACCTGAATGCTTTCTATACCGCCTACCACCGCCTCGACTGGCAACTGGACGAGAACGACCGGATGCTGCAGATGTTCGAACTCACTTTCGACGTTTCCATCGTATCCTTTCTATATCCGCTGACGCTGGGTGCTTGCATATACACCGTTTCTCCGGAAGGCGTGAAATACATCAACGTAATTGAAACTCTGGAAAAATACGACCTGACCTTCGCTGCCGTGGCCCCTTCACTGCTCCAGCTGCTACGTCCCTATTTTCCGGAGATACACCTCCCCGCACTTAGATATCTAGTGGTTACTGCCGAGGCTTCTGACGCGGAGCTGTTGGATGCTTTCAGAAAATGTGTCCCCAATGCCTCTTTCATAAACCTATACGGACCGACAGAGGGAACCATCTACTGCACTGCCTACCGGATACCCGTCACCTCCTGCAAGCATCACAACGGCATGACCGCTATCGGAAGGCCTTTCGAAGGCATCGATGCCCTAATTATGGATAACGACGGTCGCCCGCTGCCTACCGGAGAAACCGGCGAACTATGGATTAGCGGCAATCAAGTGATGGGTGGATACTGGAATGCTCCCGAAAAAAACGGGGAATGCCTCGTAGAGACCGCCAATGGAAAAGTATACTACAAGACGGGAGACCTCTGCCGGATGGATGCCGACGGTGACATCATCTATTGCGGACGAAAAGACTCACAGATAAAGATACAAGGATTTCGCATCGAGCTGAGCGAGATTGAACATGTGGCAAAAAACTTTTTCAACGGTGAATGCCGTGTAGTCGTCATTCCCAAATACGACAACGGCAATCAGTGCGAACTACATCTCGTCGTAGAGAAGAAACAGCTCGACAAACAGCAGATAGAGGAATATCTGTATAGCAGGCTTCCCTACTACATGATTCCCAAGCATATGCATTGCCTGGAACAGTTTCCGCTGAACACCAGTAGCAAAACAGACAGAAAGAAAATACAAGAACTAATTTAAACTTGACAATGGATACACAGACTATTTTGAATGAAATGAGCCTCATCTTTCGGGAGGTACTGAAAAGAGAGAACATTGTACTTGACAATGAGACCACCGCCCAGAATGTGGAAGGATGGGATTCACTGACCAACATGCAACTGATAAACAAGATAGAGAAGAAATTCAATGTACGCTTCACCTTCAGAGATATTGTAAAACTCAAAAACGTGGGAGACATCTGCCATGCCATTTTAACCAAAACCAACTAGGAAATGTCATTCATATCCCTGAACTTCGTCGTACTGTTTGCGTGTACTTTCATTCTATACCATACGCTTCCTTCACGATTCAGAAAAGCGACCTTACTGACAGCCAGCTGCCTCTTCATAGGCTTCTACCACCTCACTTTTCTGATAACGGCCCTCATCCTCACGCTTACCACCTTCTACCTTGGCAAATGGATAGGACAGACCAAGCGGGAAAGCAGCATGAAGGGAATTTATTTTTCAGGTGTGTGTTTTCTGGTCGTGAGCTGGTTGGCATTCCGGTATGCCGACCGGCTTACAGACTGCCACATCCTTTTTCCGCTGGGAATCTCTTTCTATACTTTCCAGGCCATTTCGTACCTGACAGAAATCTATTGGCAAGAAGAAGAACCGGAAAAGAGCCTGCCCGACTTCATGATATACATGCTCTTCTTCATGAAGTTCCTTTCCGGTCCCATAGAAAGAGCAAGTGACATGCTCCCCCAACTGAAGTCCTGCAAAGCTACGGACTATACATCCATGGTCTACGGAATGAGACTGATTGTCGTGGGACTAATAAAGAAACTGATACTGGCCGACTCCATCGCCCCATACATAGACGGTGTCTTCGGGTCGGTATACACAGCCTCGGGCGTGCAATTGCTGATGGCATGCCTCCTATATCCGATAGAGCTGTATGCCGACTTCTCCGGATATACCGACATCGCATTGGGAGGAGCGCGCATGCTGGGATTCAAGCTCAGCCCAAACTTCAACCGGCCGTTCATTGCACAGACCACTGCCGACTTCTGGCGCCGATGGCACATGTCGCTTTCATTCTGGGTACGCGACTATCTGTACCTCCCGTTGTCCTCGAACCTGCGTGGATGGGGACAATGGGGCGTATTTCTAAGTCTGGCGCTGACCTTCACGGGACTGGGTATCTGGCATGGTGCCGGATGGAACTTCGCTGTCTACGGACTAATTCAAGGTGTCATCATCTTCTACGAGATGAAGACCACAGCATTTCACCGCAGACTGAAAGCCCAATTGGGGAGCCGCTTATATGCCACACTATCCGTCGTAAGGACCTACCTGCTTTTTGCCGTCTCTCTGATATTCTTCCGGGCGGGCTCCATGGCCGAAGCGTTCCACTACATCAGCCACCTCTCCTTCGATGTGCATTACAGCTGGAAGGAAATGAACATCGGAATGCCGGACCACAACAGCATTGTGGCAGGAAGCGCACTCGTACTGATATTGGTTTACGAATATTTCATGTCCAAGCATGATTTGCTGGAAGCCCTCGGACGACAGCCGGCAGCCGTAAGATGGAGTATCTATTATCTGCTCGCCATAATACTCTTCACACTGGGACAGTTCAACTCGGACAGCTTCATATATTTACAATTTTGACAATAAAGACACATGATGAAGAAAAACAGCGAACGGAACGCAGCCATACGTTTCATGAAAAAGCTATTTATCCTTTTTATCCCTTTTATAGCCCTACTGGCAGTCTATTTCCTGGACGACCCTTTCATGGTCCTGAAGAACTATGAACGATACGACCAAACCCCGGTTGTACTAAACGAAGGGCACGTGGGGTGGCAGATGTATCTGAACAACCGGGATACTATCCCCATCGACTCCTATATCATGGGAAACTCCTGCACTATGGCTTATCAATGCCATGAATGGGAAAAATACCTCCACGGTGGAAGAGCCGTACGGTTATTCGGAAATGCCGAAAGCCTTGCCGCCGTCTGCCTGAAGCTGAAGGCACTGGACAAGGCAGGTGCAACAATCAAGAACCTGCTGCTGATTATCGACAAGGAATCATTGCACAACGACCGCTGCCTGACCGGACATTCCAACATTCTGCCGCCCGCCATATCGGGAATAAGCAACTTCAAGTTCCAGAAGGAATTCTGCCAAGCCTTCTTCTACCCGAACTTTCTCCTCCCCTATCTGGACTACAAGCTGTTCCACACCTATCGCCCTTACATGAAAGGGGTGATAAATCCCTATGGCTCCACCCGAAACCGGCTCAGTAGAAAATCAGTGGGGATAAAAATTGCTTCATGA
>UMLO01017162.1_pt1 | contig 20667 bp, 23 predicted proteins | sample 1966551 | NCBI WGS metagenome assembly UMLO01 (sample SAMEA4836201, study PRJEB28245) | human gut metagenome | biome: gut microbiome; material: fecal sample | place: Denmark | collected 2008
TTCAATTTTTAAACGTCCACTTTTTAGTGGACACTTATGATTTAAAGTATGAAATATTATATGTTATTTTTATCTTTTTTTGTATCATGTATAAATCTATCTAAAGAAAAAGATATTTCTTCAAAAGATTTGATTTTGAAAAATATAGATTTGATTAATGGTATAAAGAATTCTGTCTCTGTTTTAAATCTTAGTGATGTATCGGAAAATATTGATATTGTTAAGTTGGAGTTAACAGAGCAATCTTTGCTTGGAGATATAGAAAATGTTTTTATAACTAATAATGATATTTTTATTGTTGATTATAAAAATGGTATTCTAAGATTCTCAAAAGAAGGTATATTTTTGAATAGAATTGGTCGGAAAGGGCAAGGACCAAGTGAATATTTATCCATTCCTCAAATGATCGTAAATGAAAAACTTTCATTAGTATATTTATTGACAACAAGAGGTCTTAAAGTTTTTGATTATGATGGTAAATACATAAAAACAATACCAAATACCTTGTTCGAGGATTTATTTTTTAGTCCTAATGGTAGGATCTTATTTACAGGTGAAAAATTCTTCCTAAATAATCAATTGCCAATACTTTTTCCTAATAAAGAATTGTGGACTTTAGCTTTAGTGGATACCTCCTTAAGTGTAGTAAAGAAGTTTTTTAATCCCTCTTTCAGGTTTTATGAGAATGAAATAAGAGAAAGAGCCGGTTCTGGAAATAGTTTGGTGAGAGATCAATGGACAGAACAAACAAAAACTCATATTGATTTTTATAATGATGATTTTAGAATGATTTATTATGGTGGTGATACTATTTATCAATATATTAAAAACTCCTTTTCTCCATGTTATATATTGGATTTAGGCGAGAGGCCCTCTTTTGAAATGTCTCATGAATGGTTGAAAAAAGCAGAATTTTTTTCTTATCTATGGTTGTATGATTTTTATGACACAAAAGACTTCTTTTATTTTGTTCTTGGTAAATCGAAAAACCTGTATACTGTTAAGTACGGGAAGAAGGATGGTGAATTGCAATCATTGAATAGTAAAAGTCAGATTATTGAAATGAAAAATCCGGCTTTTATACATAGGCGATTTAAGTATATGTTTGAGTTACATAACGACTTGATAGGTGGAGAATTTAAAGTTGATTATAAAACAAATAAATATTGGTGTGATATTATATATCCATCGGATTTGTTGAAGTATTATAATATAGAAGATATAAGAAATGAAAATGTTAAAATGAAGACAAGTAGGGATGATTATATTAAGATGTTAATGGATGTAAAAGAAGAAGATAATCCAATATTATTGATTGCAACTTTAAAATGAATATGAAATACTACATATGGGATGAATTTTATCTTTGCAGATACGTTCGGGATATCAAATGGGAACGTTCGAGACATTTGCTATTGATTGATTTGTGGTATAAAATACGAATAGTTAATTTTAAGGAAACGATAAAATTTCAGGAATAGTTTCTAAATCATTATTGTTGACATTTAATATTTAAAACATATGAAAGCAATTGGTCGATTAAAAATTACTCAATTGAATAAAGCAGAGTTGGGTAAGAGAGAGTTAAACCGTTTGATCGGTGGTGCAAATTGTTGTCTTTGTGGTTGTCATTATGCAGATCAGGAAGGCTCTTCTATCATAGATAATGGCGGAGCTAATAATAGTGGTGGTGCAAGTGGGCTGTATTCTCCTGGTGGTGGTGCTCAGTTTGGAGTAAGAGGATAATTTATAAAGTGGATTTATAAGGAGTCAGAGATGCCATTATATGGCATCTCTGACTATTTTTTTATCAATCAATATAGTGATATGAGAGTAAATTTGACTATTTTTTGTGCCTTTCTTCTTCTTTTTTGTTGTGCAGGCGATAAGTCTAAAACTAAAGAAGATGTTATACAGCAGGAGATTATAACACTTGATTTGACAAGATTGCAAAATATGCATGCATGTGACGAATATTTTCTTAGTGAATCAGTAGATAAGTTGGATATTGTGTTTTTAGAGTTGACAAATAACACTTTGATTAGTAATATTTTTGATATAAAAGTGACAGAGAAAGATATATTTGTATGTGATTATAAATCTGGTATTTCTCGTTTTGATCATGAGGGCCGTTTTTTAAACAAAATTGGAAGAAAAGGACAAGGGCCAGGTGAATATCAAGGTTTTTATAATATTGAAGTAGATGACGATAAAAAATATATTTATTTTTATGATTATGTGTACAGTAAAATCTTTAAATTTAATTTTGAAGGTGAATTTATTAATGACTCATTAAAACGTTTTTCAGATGTTATATCAGGGACTAATCCGTATGTATTGTTAGTAAATGATAAGTTATTTTTGATTGATCTGTTACCTGTTATTCATGAAAGAGAAAAGTATTTTACATTTGCATTGTTTGATGATAACTATCAGATTAAAAAGTATCTATATAATCCAGAACTATTAACACGAACAAAGGAGATTTGGGAGAATCGCCAACTTTCCTATGGATGGAAAAATTTCTGGACGGAAAAGAATCCATCTATAAGTGTCTATGATAAACAATTTATGATGAGCTTTTATGCTGGTGATACAATTTATAGATTTGATCTTGAAAATGAATGCTTCACCCCTCTTTTTATATTGAGAATGGGAGATAAGCCAACATTTGAAGAATCGCATCAATGGATAAAAGACGATAGCTTTTTTGATCATATTTTGTTATTGGATTTTCTCGACACTCAGAAATATATTTATTTCTATTTGTTTAAATCAAACCATTTATATATCCTGAAGTATGAAAAAGAAAATGGAAAACAATGTATTTATAAAGATGTAGCAACCATAGATCGTTGGAATATACCGGGATCGCCGAGTTTTGTGCGAAAATTGATAAAGTATTCATTATCATTTAAGAATGATTTTTGTGGAGGCTCTTTTTCTATAAACTATAGAAGTACTGGTAAGTATTGGGTTTCTGTTTTATTCCCTGAGCAAATGAAGGAGATAAAGACAGAGGAAATTGGGAAAGAAGTGGTGAAAGATCAAAATTTGATAAAAGAATATCTGAGGGTACTGGAAAATATAAGAGAAGATGATAATCCAATACTATTGATTGCAACGTTAAAATAAATATCATGAAAAAACAAGTAATAAAATTAGGCAATGAGCATTTTTAATCAATCGAATGTATATATGCAATATGGTGGCGAGAATGAATATTTTTATGGTTGGGGATCGGAAGAAGCAGAGTGGGTGAAATTTTTTCATAACAATTTGAAGGATAATTACAATGTGAGCAAGAAATAATGTATCTTTGAGGATGGATGATATCCTCCTCGGATCTGCCTCTTTCCGAGGGGGAGAAGATAATGGAGGTTTACCTGAAAGCAAAAGAACAAGTATAAGTAATCATTGATTAAAATTATATTATGGAAGAACTGACATTTGAAGGAACCTTTTTTAAGTATTCCAATAAAAATAATATCTGGAGAGTGGAATATGATGACATTATTTCCATTGAAAGTGACAAGCCTTATATCAGATTCTTGTTGGATGGGTCAAAAAAAATTGTCATGAAGAAGAGCTTGCTTGATGTTCAAAAGAATTTGGATGAAAGATTATTTGTACGGATCAATAGGAAAACCATTGTCAATATAAAAAAAGTTCAGTCAGTTGTTAAAAATGGGGATGTATATACTCTTTCGATGCAAAATGGCTTAGAGTATGTGGTGAGTATTAGAACGGTAAGTTTGGTTCGGAAATATTTTTTCCTGTTGAACTCTTCTGAAAAGAAGGGTGAATTTTAGCTTTGCCAGATATGTTTGGGGTATAAATAGGTACTCCATCTGGCCGGAAACATTTCCCTGTATTTTTCAAGAGGCATGTTCGGTGCATGTGGATTACAGGAATTACGGACGGCAATGTTTTGAAATTTCCTCTTTTATTCATAAATTGCATTCGTTATCCATTGGTGTTGAGCCGAAGGTATTAGTAACCTGTAAAATTTAATATTATGAAACGATTAGGAGAAATCCTATCTGATAACCCATATATTTCAGTCTGACTATGTTACGTGTTATTCTTATATGTAGTTTGGTTATTTCAACTTTGTGTCTTAGGGCACAAGGCAGAATGCAAATAAAAGTATCATTCCCGGAAGAAAAAATCAAGGCGAAAGATTTATTGGTACGTATTGAATATATTCCTTTGGAAACGACATCGGATTGCTTGATAGGAAAAAGCATGAATGTTTATGCATCAGGTGAGTATATTATTGTCACTCAGTTTTTTGGCAAAGCTTTTGCCTTTGATCGAAAAACGGGGCATTTCATTCGTGAAATCGGTCATCTTGGACAAGGTCCTGGTGAATATGCCGGTTTTTGGTCATTTCATGGGTTTTGTGATAAGGAGCAATTGCTTTATACGCATGAATGGACTCATTGGAAAGGATATGACATCCGGACAGGCAAAATGAAACAGGTGATCAAATCACCGCATAAAGGCGGCATTCAGAATCCTTATTTGTATAAATCCGGCATATATTTGGGGTATCTGAATAATGCGGGAAATACTCCCGAAAAATTGATGTTGTTTGATAAAGAAGGTGTTGTGAAAAAAGTATTTCCTCAATACCAACGATTTGAAAGGGAAAATAAGAATGAGTATAAAGCTAATCCTGGTATATTTTATGAATACGGTTCGAATATTTATTTTCAGGAAATAGAAACCGACAGTGTATTTCAGGTAACGGAAGATGCTTTGATACCGCATATCAATTATCAGCATTTGGAGCGTATAAAGCCTATTGTCTGTGGTGAGACGGACCGTTTTGTCGTTTCAAAGTATTATTTATGGAAAGAAAAAGAAGGACATGTTGTTGTCTACGATAAAAAGGCGAAAACCTCATATGTGGATTTTGCCTTTAAGAAATCATCTGATCAAAAGTTGTATGAAAAGTCGAATTTTTATGATATGAACTGCCAGGGAGAATTGATCTTTTTTTTGCAGCCCGCAGATATTGTTGATTATATAAAAAAACATCCGGAAAGTAAGAAAGAGTTGGATCCGCAGTTATTGGATTTGCAGGAAGACGACAATCCGGTGGTGATGATATTGAAATTGAAAGATTGACATTAAAAAATACATTATGGATATAACTGAACGTATAATCAACCATTTGGTCATGGCATCGAGTTTTACTTCGGACATCGGGCTGTATCATGGAAAGATGGGAATCGTTATCGCCCTCTGCCATTATGCCCGTTTTGCGCAAAAGCCACTCTTGTAATTAGACAAAAAGTAAAAGAATCATGAAAATAACCGTGTTTTTTCTTTTCATGGCATTTAACTTGTATTCGCAGTCCGTATTTATCGTAGATAATCGAAAGGCGAAAGAAAGTGCTATACTTTTGAGCTCTTTTGCTTCGAAGATAGAATATGTTTCGTTGGAGACAACATCGGAATGTTTGTTACGTCCATCGTCGCGTTATTATGTTACGGATAAATACATAGTTGCGGTATCGATGTTTGAGGCAGCCTATTTGTTTGATCGGAAAACAGGACGATATATACATCAGATAACAAGAAGGGGGCAGGCTCCGGGTGAGTTTGTATTCAAATGTGAGGATCAGTGTGGTTTGAGAAATGATATACTTTATATTAATAATGATAAATATTGGGAGGGGATTCATATCAAGACAAAGAAGAGTATGTGTAAAATAAGAAAGCCTGTTTCGATCTATCATAAGTATAATTTTATCAGTAATCCTTGGCCTTATCGAGATTCTCTTTTTATAGGATATGTTAATAATATAACCGGTAAAATAGATACGAAGCTTGTGGCGTTTAATTCGGCAGGAAAAGTATTGAAAGAATTTCCGAATTATGTAATTTATGATCATGTTGGCCGTGACAAACCGTTTTTTCATGGTGTTTATTATGAATATGGTGGGGATACCTATTTCAAGCAGTACCAAGGAAATGATACGATATTTTTGTTGAAGAATTATAATCTGATTCCACATGTCGTTTTTGCTTGGAATGAAGATCAAAAAAGATATCAATCCCAACCTGCTTTTTCGGAAAATCAGATATATATGTCATATTTTGTAGAAACGAAAAATTATATGATTTATGATTGCCAAGTGAATGGTCCTTTTGTCCCTAAAGAGATATATCAATGTATATATAATAAAAAAAACGGGTTGTTTGCAAAGTTCGCGAAAACATAATTCCGGTTTTATAGATGATCTGGATTTTTTAGGAGAGATACATCCGGTTATGGCTGCTGATACTGAATTGATAGATGTTGTACCAGCTGAAAAATGGTTGGATTGGAAAAAGAAGAAGTCCAAAATGCCAATCAATATCAATGTTGATTTTGATAGTAATCCTATTATACGGATTATTCATATAAAATCATAGTTTCAATACTGCCGGACGAAAGTAATCCGGTAGCTGTGATTGTCGAAAAAATACTTCTTGTTTTTCTTATTGTATAATTTAAATATGGGGTGTCAGATGTTTGCTCCTTTGTTTTATAGCGGAAAAGATGTCTGGCATCTCTCTAAAATAAAATAGTATGAAATGGCATTTTCTTATATTATTAATAGCCTTTTGTTCATGTGGTAATTCAGAAAAGGATGCGGGCGACAATTTGCCCGTGGAGATTGATTTCTATGCGGCCGAAAAAAAACGTATTTATATGGATGAGCTTTTTGATAAGATAGAAGTCATTCCGTTGGAGACGACTCCGGATTGTTTATTGCAGGATTATCCGTGGATTGCAGGGATTACGGACGGCAATGTATTGATGAAGAATGATTTTGTCGGAGCTTGTTTGTTTAGCCGAAAAGAGGGGCGTTTCATTCATAACGTAGGTAAAAAAGGACAGGGACCAGATGAGTATATTCTTGTTGGGGGAACTTTCTGTAAAGAGAAGAACCTGATGTATGCTAATAGAGGAAACACTTGGATTGGAATCAATATTGAGACGAACAAAGTGGAAGAACGAGTGAAGAAACCTTATTTTACAAATCTAAAAATAGCCGGTGGAGTGGACAATCCTTATCGCTTGAATGATTCATTATATATGGGTTATATTAATAATATTACAGGTGATATAAAATACAAAATCGCAGTTTTTAATCGAAACGGTGAGGCAGTACATTTATATCCCAACCATTTATTGTATCCAAAGAAAAATCAGAATGAATTTATTTATGTGTCTGGAATTTTCTATCGTTATAAAAAAAATTGTGTTTTTATAGTGGTATTGTGATGGATACGATCTACACGATAAAAGATACTTATTTGCAAGCCCGTTATGCTTTTCATTTCAATAAAAAAGGGTTTCCATATGAAAATATGGATTCACAGGATTTTAGCATTCTTGATTATACGACGTTGAGACGTTTTATGGAGTATGACAACAAATTGTTGTTTACGTATCGAGCTGGAAGTTTTGGTGAAGGTGTCGGCTTTTATGATAAAGGCAAGAAGACGACAATCCTATGTTCAAAAGAAGATCAGGCGATTCATTTCCGGGACGAGAGTTATCCTCCTTTTTATCCCCGTTATATGGATGAAGAGGGGAATGTTGCCGGCTGTTGGGAGGCTTCTGAGTGGCTGGACTTTGTGGAAGAGCATGAAGGGACAATCGATGTTCCTGAAAACTTGCGAGGTGTGAAATTTGACGATAATCCGATATTGGTAGTAGCAAGGATGAAAAAATAACATAAAAGAATGAATATATGGAATGTTTGATCTCAAGTTAAGAACCATGAAGAAAATAGTATTTATCGCATTGACTGTAATCAGTTGTGCTTGTTCAAATATAAAGCAAGAACAGGGGGTGGAAATCATTCCTTTAGGGCTGGCATTCGAGCAACCTGAAGAAATTTCGGTGAAGGATGTCGGCAGTCATATTGATTATGTGCCGTTGGAGACGACAGATGAGTCGCTGATAGGAGATAGGGCTTATATCCGGATATTGAAAGATAAGCTGCTTGTAGGATCCCGTGAACAACCGGTAAAAATGTTCGATCGTAAGACGGGGAAATTCATCCGATGTGTCGGGAAGATCGGGCAAGGAGCGGATGAGTATCTGTTACAAGACGGTTTCCCGGTCTTTTGGACGGATGACGTGTCAGGCATCATCTATGTTCAAACGGAAGGTCAGCGGATTTTGCGTTTTGACGCAGACGGAAGTCCCTTGGAATCTATCCATCTGCCGGAAGGATTGCCGAGGTTGCAAGGATTGTCTGTGGTAGGGAACGGAGATGATTTGTATTTTTATCAAAAGACACTGTTCAAAAAGAATGAAGACAAAATATTCTCCTATAACATTCCGACAGGGAAACTGCATACGGAAATTGCGAATCAGGAGGATACGATACCTTTTGAACTGACCAAGACTCCGATCATTTTAGGAGGATATGGGAATAATCCTGCGTCTCCCCATTGTTTGATTTTATATTTGAAAAACGACAAAGTTGTTTTTGATTATGCCAAGGAACCTTGTTTATGGGCATTCGATGATCAGATCTATTTAAAAGAGAATTTCAATGATACCCTTTATTGCGTATCCGATCAGTCGCTGGAACCTCGATATGTATTTGACTTGGGGAGCAGGCATTGGTCTTACGAAGAGCGATATCACCCGGAAGGGAACGAGGATAAGATTGCTTTCAACTATGTGCTGGAAGGTGACAAAGTCCTGTTTTTTGTTTTCCAAACCAATTATTATGAGATCAACTATAAAGGATTGGGCAAAGACGAAACGTACTGGGGAATTTATGATAAAGAAAATGGACAGGTCAAGGTCATGGCGAAAGGAAAGATAGGCGATCCGGAAAACGGGCTTTTCGTCAAGTCTTTCCAGACAGCAACTGCCGAAGGTGAATTGGCCGGATTATTGGATATAGCCGAAGTAAAAGAATGGATCGAGGAGAATCCTTCTAAAAAAGATAATCAAGTCCGGCAACTCTTGTCTGATCTGCCGGACGAAAGTAATCCGGTAGCTGTGATTGTTAAATAAGTATTTTTTTGTTTTTATTGTGGAATTATAATGGATACGATCTATACAGCGAAAGACACCGGCCTGCAGATACGTTATGTTTTTCATTTTAATGAGCAAAGTTTTCCATACGAAAAAATGGATTCCCCGGAATTTAGAATTCTTGATTATTGTAGTTTAAACCGTTTAATGGAGTATGACCACAAATTGTTGTTTACGTATCGGGCTGGAAGTTTTGATGAAGGTGTCGGAATGTTGCCGGTTATTGGAGGGCTTCTGAGTGGCTGGACTTTGTGGAAGAGCATGAAGGAACGATCGATATTCCTGAAAACTTGCAAGATGTGAAATTTGACGATAACCCGATATTGGTGATAGCAAGGATGAAAAAATGCGATAACAGTTTGTAGCCAATCATTTCGGGATTTTGAATTGATTGTGGTGGACGTGCATCTACGGATGCTTCTTTGGAAATTTTGCTTTCGTATGATGATCCCAGTATTGTGATATTGAAAAATGTAACGCTTATGTAGGAGGATAATGTAGAAGAAGCCTTTGAACCATCAGACGCTAAAAGAATAGTATATAGTTTACCAATGAAAATGAAAAAGTTTTATTCTTTTTTCTTGGAACTTTAATTCTTAAGCTTTACCTTTGTAAAAAGATGATTGTTAACTAAATCTTATTTGTTATGAAACTTCCTTTAGTTTCTGTCGTGATGCCGACTTACAATGTTGAAAAATATGTTGAAGAAGCCATAAACAGCATCCTCAACCAGGCGTTTGAGGACTTGGAATTTTTTATTATAGATGATGTTCGACAGATCGTACACCTGAAATTCTCCGCTCCTATACCGATCCTCGCATTCAATAGCTGTTCAATAAAAAGAACGAAGGCTACTATCCCGCCAGAAACCAGGGATGCCGTTTGCTAAGGGAAAATATATTGCGGTAATCGTAATGAATGCAGAGATGTGGAATTGACAAAAGAAGAACAGAAGATGATCTTAGGTGGCTATGACGGAAAAGAAGGGTAAAAACGTGTGTTAATTGAATGAAATGGGTGTACCATAGTAGTATAGATATCAACCCAAATGGCACATCCTTTTTATTAAAGGAATAAACTTATATAATAATGACAAAATACATCGCAATAATCATACTCTCGTTATTCATTTCTTGTACTTCTCAAAAAGAGAATAGCGACAAACGAATCATCCCTGTTGCCGAGGTCATCGGGACAGGTGAAATTTTGAACTTGAGCAACTGTGCCAAGTCTGTCAGGTATATTCCTTTGGAAACGAATGACACTACTTTAATTGCAGGTATCAGTAGTATCTATAAGTTGGGCGAAATGTTTCTTGTACAAGATTACCGGCGCGGAGCAACAAGCCAATGCTTCCTTTATGACAAGCATGGGAAATATATCAGACAAATCGGGAAAAAAGGGCCAGGTCCTGATGAATATACGTTAATTAGATCGGTGGACGTACGTCCAAATACAAATACTATTTTCATGGACGTTAATACAAAATGTATGGAGTATGACACAAACGGTAACATGACAAAACATATCCGAATGCCGGAATGCCCGGACAAAATGACGATTTGGGAAAGTGTTCAAATAAATGATTCCATCTATCTATCCACATTAACCTCTTCCTTGCATCGTCATTACAAGGCCTTACTATTCAATATGGAAGGTAAAACAACCATGTTATATCCGAATCATTTAGGACGGATAAAAAATGAAAGAGGATGGGGTTCTTCTGATGGTAAATATTACCGCTTCAAAGATCAAATCCGACTTTGGCGCAGTTGGGATGACACGATCTTTACGATCAATAAAAAATTAGAACCGGAAGTTACTTACATTTTTGACATGGGACCATACAAGGCTCCAATGGAATGGATGGAGTCTTATAGAACAGATTATGACCGAACGAATTATGTATTTCCGTATGCTATAAAGGAATCGTCCAAGTATTTATTCCTGAATTTTCAATGCGGACAAAATGCACCCGAAAAATATGAATATGAAATAACATCCACAAGTCCGGGGATGCAACAAAAACGTACATTGGTCAACGTTGATGTATTTGGATTATTCAACAAAAGCACCGGAAAACTTACTCTGCTAAACCAGCCTGTCAAACATAAATATTTAGGCTTTCGCAACGACTTGGACGGCGGTCCTTGTTTTTGGCCAATATATATCTCTCCTGATGAAGAGATGGTCACTTGGTTTTCTGCAGACAAATTTTTAGAGATATACGAAACCTTGCCAAACCCTTCACCGGAACTAAAGGCATTGGCGGAAAAACTGATTCCGGACGACAATCCGGTGTTGATGATAGTTCAATTGAAATAGGAAAACGATGGATCATTCATTGTTGTATGAAATCTATGATACGTCGAATTTTAATTTATCTAAAAAAATACCAGCAATAATTTTGTGTGCTATATAAAGAATGTATGATAGACCTTTTCCCCCATTATCACCAACTCGAATCCGCTGATTGCGGTCCTTCGTGCCTCCGTATGATAGCGAAATATTACGGGCGGAGCTATTCTATCCAGTATCTTCGAGAACAGGCATTCATCACGCGCGAAGGGGTGTCGATGTTGGGTATCAGTGATGCTGCCGAGCGGATCGGGTTCCGGACGATGGGGGTGAAGATTACGTTGGAGCAGCTCAGGACGGAAGTGCCTTTGCCTTGCGTTTTGCACTGGAACCAGAACCATTTCGTCGTATTATATAAGGTAAAGAACGGAAAATATTATATCGCCGATCCGGCTACCCAAAAACTGGTCTATGAGGAATCAGAGTTGGCACGTTGCTGGTGTAGCACCGTGACGGAGGGAAAAGATACGGGAGCGGCATTGCTCTTCGAACCGGGACCTGACTTTTACGATCGCGAGGAGGAGGATACACGGGCAGGGAAAGGCTTGGCTTTTTTCTTCCGTTATCTGACTCCTTACCGGCGTGAACTGTTTCAGCTGGTATTAGGAATGCTGACGGCGAGCATCCTGCAACTGATCCTGCCATTCCTGACGCAGAGCATGGTGGATACGGGTATCCGGGATGGTAATTTGAGTTTTATAACCTTGATATTGGTTGCGCAGCTGGTGATCTTTGTGGCCAAACTTTCCGTGGATTTTATCCGTAGCTGGATCTTGTTGCATATCAATACCCGGATCAATATCGCGTTGATCTCCGATTTTCTTGCCAAGCTGATGCGGTTGCCTTTGCATTTCTTTGATACGAAAATGGTGGGGGACATCATGCAGCGCATCGGTGACCATAACCGTATCGAGACATTTATGACGGGTTCGTCCATCTCGACGCTTTTTTCGTTTGTCAATTTTATCGTGTTCGGGTTTGTGCTGGCGTATTATGACCTGACGATATTGGGTTTGTTTCTGGTCGGCAACGGGTTGTATGTGGCGTGGATATTGGCCTTTATGAAGTATCGGCGCGAACTGGATATAAAAAGGTTCGCACAGGCTGCGGGTGAACAGAGCAACCTTTTCCAGTTGGTGACGGGCATGCAAGAGATCAAGCTGAACAACTGCGAGACGGAGAAACGGTGGGAGTGGGAGCGCATCCAGGTGAAACTGTTCAAGATAAGTATCAAGGGCTTGGCCTTGCAACAATACCAACAGCTTGGGTCGGTGTTTTTTAATCAGATGACCAATATACTGATCTCCTTTTTGGCGGCCCGTGCTGTAGTTTCGGGTGAAATGACGTTGGGTATGATGATGTCGCTGACGTATATCGTAGGGCAGTTGACGGCTCCGATCGAGCAGTTCATCGGCTTCGCCCGTTCGTTTCAGGATGCGAAGATCAGTCTGGAGCGGCTCGGCGAGATCCACCAGAAGGAGGATGAGGAACAGACGCTTGCATTGAAAACGAACAGAATCCCGGAAGAACGGACGCTCCGGGTGGAGGATGTGTGTTTCAGCTATGACGGGGCGGATCGGGATTATGTGTTGGAACATGTCAGCCTCGCGATCCCGCAGCACAAGGTGACAGCTGTGGTGGGGGCGAGCGGCAGCGGGAAGACGACGCTTGTCAAGTTGCTGCTTGGCTTTTATGAACCGAACAAAGGGGCAATCCGGGTGGGAAACGTCTTACTGAAGGATTTGAACCCGCATGTGTGGCGTGCGCATACGGGTTGCGTGATGCAGGATGGTTTCATCTTTTCGGACACGATCGCGCGTAACATAGCGGTGGGGGCTGAATCGATCGACAAGGATCGTCTGCTGCATGCTGTTACGGTAGCAAATATCCGGGAGTTCATCGACTCGCTGCCATTGGGCTACAACACGAAGATCGGCATGGAAGGGAACGGCGTGAGCCAGGGGCAGAGGCAGCGTATCCTGATCGCCCGTGCGGTGTACAAGGATCCGGAGTTTATCTTCCTGGACGAAGCGACAAATGCTTTGGATGCCAATAACGAGAAAGAGATTATGGAACATCTGCACCGGTTTTACCGGGGCCGCACGGTGGTCGTGGTGGCGCACCGGTTGAGCACGGTCAAGGATGCGGACAACATCGTCGTCTTGGATAAAGGTCGCGTAGCCGAGGAGGGGACGCACGAAGTGCTGACGGCCCGACGCGGGATATACTACGAATTAGTAAAGAACCAATTGGAGTTGGGCAATTAAAAGAGGCTGATGCATATATGGAAACGGGAAAAGACATAGAGCTTCGCAGTGAAGCGGTGCAGGAAGTGATGGGGCATGTGCCGTCGCGGATCGTAAGGTGGGGAATCACGGTGTTGTTTGCCGTGGTGCTCATGCTTGTCGTGGGGAGTTTTTTCTTCCGTTATCCGGATGTGGTGGAGGCGGAGATGACGTTGACAAGCCGTAATCCGGTGACGGAAGTTGTGGCACGCACATCGGGCAGGGTGAGCAACCTGTATGTTGCCGACGGGCAGGAGGTGAAAGAGGGTTTGCCGTTGGCGGTGGTAGAGAACACGGCGGTGACGGAAGATGTGTTTCGGTTGAAGAAGCTGTTGGCGCGTTATGCCGGGGAACCGGAGCGGCTGGGCTATTACCTGCTGCAGGATGTCTGGCGGCTGGGGGATATCCAGTCTGCCTATACGGCTTTGGCGTCGAAAGATCCGGCATCGCGGGATTTCCGGGCTATGTTGGGGCAGTTGCTGGCAGCGGTGAGACGTTGGGAGATGGATTATTGCATCGAGGCCTCGGCGTCGGGGCGTGTACAGTTGTTGCGGCAGGGATACCCGAACCTGTATGTGCAGGGTGGCGACCTGTTTGCGCGGATCGTGCCGGAAGATCCCGGCGAATGGATCGGGCTGGCATCGATGCCGGTCGCGAGTTCGGGAAAGGTACGGAAAGGACAGCGTGTGATCGTCCGTTTCAGTAATTTCCCGGATCAAGAGTTCGGTATCGTGGAGGGGCGTGTGTCGTCGGTCTCGATGGTCCCGTTGGAAGACAATTACAGGGTGGAGATTGCCTTCCCCGGCGGACTGACCACCAATTACGGAATCTGTCTTCCTGTGATGCAGGAAATGAAAGCCACGGCCGGAATCGTAACAGAAGAATTACGTCTGATAGAGCGTCTCTTCCAACCACTGAAAAAGATCTTGCGGGAAGGAATGTAAGTGGTTTTCCGGGCGCGAGGGAACAATTTTCCCCCTCCGGAAATTGTATATGAAAGAAGAATTGGTTGCGTTGTTCGGCGGCGCAAAACCTACCGTCCGTTTGTATCATGAGTTATTGAAGTGTATGCCTCTTGAGGAAAGGGGCATTTTTTTTGACCGTACGTTCGGGCTTGCCCTGTCGGGTTGGATGGATCTGACGCTGTCTTACCGCTTGTTTTTAATACGCTTGATCAAGAAAAACCGTCAGCCGTTTGTTGATTATATCCGGCAAAAGACGGTGCTCGGTGAGTTTTTGTATGAGATGGACGAGTTAAATCTGTTCTTGAAGGTGCTTAATTTGTTGGTAGATCCGTATAAAAATCATAAATCATCGTATACGGAAATTTCTTTTTCTCTTTTACTCGTTTTTGATATAGGTTTGTCTGTCAAGTATTTGTCCGACAAAATCCGGTATGCCCGGATGGATTCGTTTGATTTTGCCGATCTGATGGAGAAAAGCAGTGAGATGGAGTGATAGAACGATGGTTTATTTTGTATGATCATGCCATCCAGGTCACATACCTGTAAATCATCATTTATACATCCGTCTCACTGCTTTTTTAACGGTTTGCGGGTACTCTATCTTTGCAATGTGATCAAAAACAAATTATTAATCATTTAAAAATTAAAGATTATGGCTCTGAAGTACAAATTGGTTCAGAAAAGAAATTTAGGCAAGGATCAGGAAGAAAATCCTGAAAAGGTGTATGCACAGATGGTCAGTGGTGACTTGGTGACGTTTGAAGAACTGATCGAAGAAGTAGGTGACAGCACTGTTGCCGGTAGTGCCGGTGTAAAGGCTGTATTGGACCGTCTGAATGTTGTTATGGCACGTCATTTGCGTAACGGACGCCGTGTGAATGTGGGTGAATTGGGAACTTTTCGTCTGAATTTCGGTTCGCAGGGTGTTGTCGGTTCCGATAATTTTAATACAGGGTTGATCCGTGAGCCCCGTGTACGTTTCCTACCGGGTAAGGCATTGCGCACCATGAAAAGCCTTACAAATTTCGAACGAATCGTGACGGAGGCCTCCGGATCGACTCCCGATGAGGGAGAGGAAGAAAGACCGGGGGAACTTTAGAATTGACAATCGGTAAATCATAAATCTCAAATCATAAATCATGAAGAGATTGACGGTTCAGCTGACAATGGCAGTCCTGCTCACAATGAGCGGGATTGTTCTTCTCTTTTGCGGATTCTGGATCGATCCGAGGGGAGAGGTGGATAACAGTGTGTTGGTAGCTTTTGGGGAGATCAGCACGTTTGCGGGGGCGCTTTTTGGGGTGGACTACTCTTATAAATTGAGAATCAAGAATTAAAAAAGTGAAGAGAAAAATGAGAGACGAGAAATTAAGTGAACATTTCAGATTGGAAGAGATGTGTTATAGCAGGACTGCGATAGAAAAAGGAATTGGGAATATACCGGGAGAAGAGGCTCTTGCGGCGTTGAAATATCTGGTTACGGGGTTGTTGGAGCCGTTGCGGAAGTTATATGGCAAGCCGGTCGGGGTGACAAGCGGGTATCGTAGCGAGGAGGTCAACCGGTTGGTGGGAGGTGTACCCGGCAGCCAGCATACGAAAGGGGAGGCTGCCGATTGTTATGTCCCTGATGTGGCGGAACTATTGGCTGTCTTACGGCTGTCGGAGCTTGAGTTTGACCAGGCGATCTTTTACCGGAAACGGAATTTCCTCCATTTGTCGTTAAAGAAAACCGGTAAAAACAGAATGCAGGTGCTTTTACGTCTTTTGGTACTGGTATTCCTGTTGTCAGGATGTGGGCTGAGCAGGCAGAACCATCGGCTGGAATCGGCAGCCAGTTTGGAGAGTGTCCGTTTGTCTGACAGGAAGATAGGGATGTTGAAAAAGGATATCCGCCTGACCGATACGGTTGCCTGGAATTTGCAACGGATTGTTTATTTCGCTCCTGACAGTACGGGAAAGCAATATACGGAATCTGTCACGACATTTCAAATGGATCGCAGCCGGCAGCTTGCCGATACCGGGGAGATCGTGGCATACCGGCAAACGGACTATACCGGCCGTCATAAGGAGGAAACACTTAGCCGGACGGAGACCTGCCGGATAACCCGTTCACCGGGCTGTTTTTTCTTTGTGATTGTTTTTTTATTCGTCTTGAGTTTCTTTCTTTATAAAAGATTGAAGTCCGGATAATGCAATAAAAAGGTATTTCTCTCCGTATAAATCCGTATAAAATAGTAATTTTGTAAGCTAATTAAGTTATGTATATGCTAAGAACGGAAATTAGGAAATTGGGCGGATTGATTTGTTTCTTGTTTGTGGTGTTGGCCATTCAGGCACAGCAATATACGGTGACAGGAGGAAACGGGGTTCCTTATTTGTTGGAAAACCAGGGGAATCGCATACGAGTCTATCTGGTGTATGGGATGGATAATGTGGAGATTAGCTATACGTCTTCGTCTGCCAATCATCAATGGTACAGGTATAAGCAAAAGGCATTGGACCGGCAACCGGTTTCGTGTGAACAGAACGGGATGACATCTGTTATCCGGAATATAGAGGATGGAACCGGATATTATGTGGAGGATCCGGCTTCCGGTTTGAATGGTTGGTATGTGTGGATCATCGATTATAGCAAATATGCTTTTAATGTCGAGAGTGTTACAGTCAAAGGAAATTGTGACGGATTTTGGCTGGAAGGTTCTCCGGCTGTCCCGGCCATGTATTATTATACTCCGTCGGGAAGCCGGCTGGCAGTGAAGCGGGAATTCGATGTCGCTTATCAAACATTGGAATGGTCTGAAGAAAACAAGTATTTTTCACCGAAGAATGTGCAAAGAACATTGACGGAAGGTCCTTATTCGGTAAAAATAAACGATGCCAATACAATCCCGTTGTGCGATACGGAGGTCACGCTTTCCGGCGATCAGTTTGCGAAACATTTCGGGTTGGAGAAATCGATCACTTCGGAGACCTATCAGGCGGTGGCTGTCGAAGTGCATGTCGATACGACGTTCATGATGGATAATGCGGAGAATATGACAGCCGGAGACGGAGAATATCTTTCCGCTCCGGTAACGGTCACATTCCGGGCGTATGCCAATGATCCGGTAGCAACACTGTATACTTGGAAGATATATAGGAGCGATCAGGAAAACGGAGCCGAGAATCCGCTGGTGGAATACAGGGATGAGGAGGTCGATTATACATTTACGGAGAAGGGCGATTATACGGCGGTTGCGACTGTCAGCAACGCGACGGGAGAATGCGAGGCGGTTTCCAATTCGATTGAAATCAAGGTTGCCGAATCGGAGCTGCAGATCCCGAACGCTTTCTCGCCCGGAACGACGCCCGGCATCAATGATGAGTTTCGCGTCGCCTACAAATCGCTTGTGACCTATAAGTGCTGGATATTCAACCGATGGGGGGTGCAGATGTATCATTCTACGAATCCGGCTGAAGGATGGGATGGTAAAAAAGGTGGAAAATATGTTGCTCCCGGTGTCTATTTTTATGTGATAGATGCGGTGGGATCGGATGGTATTAAATATAATAAAAAAGGTTCTATAAATATTCTTAGACCCAAGAAAATTGATGATGAAATTATTGAGCAGTAACAATATTGCCGGTTTTGTGGTGGGAAGCGCTGTGTGTCTGACTGCCTGCCTTTCCATCGGTTCGAGTGATTCGGAGAAAGTGAAAGACCAACGTCCGGTCGTTTCATCGGTGACCATGTCGCCGGATATACCTTCTTCCGCCTCTTTTTGCGGAAAGGATATCGATTTGACACGTTATAATATGCATGAGGGTTTTGACCGGGAATTGAGTAGTTTTACCTATTTCCATTCTACCTCCATGCTGCTGATCAAGCGGGCAAACCGCTATTTCCCGATAATCGAACCGATCCTGAAAGCCAATGGTATTCCGGACGACTTCAAGTATCTGGCGGTAATCGAGAGCCATCTTGATCCGCGTGTCTCATCGCCTGCGCGGGCAGTAGGGACCTGGCAATTGTTGGAAGGTACGGCACGTCAGTACGGGTTGACGATAACACCTACGGTTGACGAGCGTTGCGACGTGGCAAAGGCAACTGAGGCTGCCTGCCGTTATCTGAAAGCAGCCTATGAAAAATATGGGGATTGGGCAATGGTCGCATCTTCCTATAATGCCGGTATGGGACGTATATCGGGAGAGCTTGTCAAGCAGGATGCGGACAATTCGTTCGATCTCTGGCTGGTGGAGGAGACTACGCGCTATGTCTATCGGATCATGGCTATCAAGCAGATATTTGAAGCTCCCTATAAATATGGCTTCGTGTTGAGGGCGCAGGATTTGTATAAACCGATCGAGTGCGAGAGAGTTTCCGTCTCGACGGATATTCAGGAATTGTCCGATTTTGCCAAGAAGAATGGCATCACCTATGCCGATCTGAAGCGTTTTAATCCCTGGTTACGCGATCGTAAATTGCTGACGGGGGGAAAAACATATACGATCCGGATACCGAAAGAATCTGACATGTATTATAAAACGCCTAACACCTATGTGCATAATCCGGCCTGGGTGGTGAAATAAGAAAACTGAAAATGATGAAGGATAAGAATGCATTGGAAGGCGGTCGCATTTCCGTTTTAGGTGCCCGTGTCCATAATTTGAAGAATATAGATGTCGACATACCTCGTAACAAGCTATCCGTGATTACCGGTATGAGCGGTAGTGGTAAATCGTCTTTGGCTTTCGATACGATTTTTGCGGAAGGGCAACGCCGTTATGTGGAGACTTTCTCCGCTTATGCGCGTAATTTTTTGGGAAATATGGAGCGTCCGGATGTGGATAAGATCACCGGCTTGAGCCCTGTTATCTCGATCGAGCAGAAGACAACGAACAAGAATCCAAGATCCACGGTGGGGACGACTACCGAGATTTATGACTTTTTCCGTCTGCTTTATGCAAGGGCTGGAGAGGCTTATTCGTACCTGAGTGGCGAGAAGATGGTGAAATACACCGAAGAGCAGACGTTGGAGTTGATAATGAACCAGTATAAAGGAAAAAGAACCTATCTGCTTGCTCCGCTCGTCCGTAACCGCAAGGGACATTACAAGGAACTTTTCGAACAGATGCGGAAGAAAGGATATCTGAATGTCCGGGTGGACGGTGAGATGAAGGAGATATTTCATGGCATGAAGCTCGACCGGTATAAGATGCACAGCATAGAGGTTGTGATCGATAAGTTGGTTGTTTCGGAATCGGACGAACGCCGTTTGAAAGAAAGCTTGCGCGTCGCTATGAAGCAGGGTGACGGTCTGGTACTCGTGCTGGATGCCGAGACGAACGAAGTGCGCCATTTCAGCCGCCGGCTGATGGATCCGGTGACGGGGTTGTCTTACAGCGAACCGGCTCCCCATAATTTCTCGTTCAACTCTCCGCAGGGGGCTTGCCCGAAATGTAAAGGATTGGGGCAGGTCAATTTGTTGGACATGAACAAGATCGTACCCGATGCGTCGCTCAGTATCTACAGTGGCGGTATCGTGGCGTTGGGGAAATATAAAAATTCCCTGATATTCTGGCAGATCGAAGCTATTTGTGAGAAATATGGCGTAACGCTGAAAACCCCGATCAAAGACATCCCCGAAGAAGCGATCGATGAGATTATGAACGGGACGGACGAACGTCTGCAAATTAAAAACGAGTCGCTGGGTACTTCCAATTATTTCCTGTCGTATGAAGGAGTTGCCAAATATATCCTGATGCAGCAGGAGAGCGAGGCTTCCGCTTCTGCACAGAAATGGGCGGGACAGTTTATTCGGATGGCTACCTGTCCGGAATGTAACGGGCAACGGTTGAACAAGGAGGCGCTGCACTATAAGATTGCCGGAAAGAATATCGCTGAACTTTCGGCAATGGATATTTCCGAATTGTATGAGTGGCTGGATGGCATTGAAGACCGGTTGAATCCCAAACAGCGGCAAATAGCTGTCGAAATACTGAAGGAGATCCGTTC
>UMLO01030669.1_pt1 | contig 20550 bp, 16 predicted proteins | sample 1966551 | NCBI WGS metagenome assembly UMLO01 (sample SAMEA4836201, study PRJEB28245) | human gut metagenome | biome: gut microbiome; material: fecal sample | place: Denmark | collected 2008
TGTAAATATCGTATTCCTGAATTGAGCCGCCGCCAAACATACCACCAGGCGATGTGATTTCCACCCGATCATCAAACATATCAATGTGAACTTCGCTGCCAAGCACAATGTAATCATGATGGATAAGTGCATTGACGAGAGCCTCTGTCACAGCTCTTTTGGCATAATCCGGCTTGTCTACCCGATATTGTGCTTCTTTGACAAAACGGACTTTGGAATTATTGCGAATAAATTCACTGCCGCTTTTCAACAGGTAAATCAGATTTCCCTCGTATTCTTTATCGTCCAGAGCATCATCGAAGATAGAACCTTTTTCTAAACCATTCCATCTGGTACAGAATATACGGGAGTTATAAACCGTATGTTGATCGGTCATGAGCCTTCCAGCGTTAGTAAGGAAACCATTTTTATCAGTCAGACCAAAGGAAATATAATCGGACGGCTCAAAGCGGAGACCAGTCCGTTCCAGATAGGTTGCTTCCAGAAGTGTAAAGCTGTAATTCTTTTTTACAGCGTCGGTTGTTATGGTATCAAAGGACTGATTGGTTCCTTTGAGGATTAGTTCATTTACAATGTAATCCGGGGCAATTACACTTTCGTTTCCAACACGGATATATGCCTCCATCACTCCATCTGCCTTGTAATAATATGGGGTGCTGCGTCCGGGAGAAATCTCCAGAGCCAATAGATTTTTACCATCTTCCTGTAAAGGTTTTAATATAAACTGCGGTAATGGTGTGATACGTTCCTTGATGAAGCGGCTGATCGCTTCGGCATCTTTTTGAATGTCGGACAAGCCGATTGTTTTCCGGTCATCAGAAATCCCAAAAAACAGAGTTTCGCCGATTACGTTGGAAAAGGCACTGACGCTTTTTAACCAGCTTTTTGGCTTTTTCGTTTCGAGAGCAACTTTGAAATCACATTCAGTTGCTTCGGCAATGAGCTGTTCTATCATTGAAATCTCTCCTTTGAGGTGTAGAATGTTTTTCCTTATTATACCCAGAAAAGAAGATTATTGCAACGATACAAACAAAGAGTGCTGTTAAAAAGTATTTATAGGATGAGGCATTATGGCAATCTATAAGAATCATAATGCACTTCATCAGAAATTCAAAAAACTATGTTATTCTATAAACCGGAGGTGGAATGATGCAGAAAATTTCAATTGTCGAAGATGATATTGATATTCAGGATATATTGAAAAACCATCTGATGGATGCAGGATATGAAGTTGCCATCGCTTCCGACGGCGTGGCGGGGATTGCAATGTTTGATGATACCATTGACCTTGTGCTGTTAGACATTATGCTCCCTAAAATCGACGGCTATGGTGTATGTGAGGTCATTCGCAAAAGGTCACAAGTCCCTGTCATTATGCTTACTGCACTTTCGGATGAAGAAAACCAGTTACGGAGGTTTGAACAGCAGATTGATGACTATATTCCAAAGCCCTTTTCGCCAAAAATCCTGTTATGCAAGATTGCAGCGATTCTTCGCCGCAGGACTGCGGAAAATCACAATCAATCTCTGCTTACTTATAAAGAGTTGCGTATGGATATTGACGGATTCCATGTATATCAAAGCGGAAAGTATGATGGGCAAGGCGTATTCCATGAATTTACGCAGGAAAGCGTAGATGCCATGGGACGCTGTTCACCAATAATAAGGAACCAGGAAAAGGATACAGGAATATTGAAAGTACAATTCAATGTTCGCTATATCCTTTTTTATTGTCAGAATTTGCTTCGTCTCAAACTGCTTTTATTTTGAACGCAAGGATTTCACTTTGCTGTAGGAGCCGTAAACTTTTGTTTTTCCGCTTTTTTTGTAAGAGCGGACTTTGACATAATATGTCTTTTTGGATTTCAGCTTTTTGATCACTTTGCTGGTTGTTTTTTTGCTCTTTACAACAACGGTTTTCTTGTTTTTGAATGATTTTTTTGTAGAATATGTGATTTCATAACCGGAAGCGTTTTTATCTTTTTTCCAGGATACTTTCAGCTTTCCTTTGCCGAATGCTTTTAATTTTACCGTCTGTTTTGCCGGTGATGAGGTTTTGTCCGTTGAAGGAGTGGTATTGGAAGGCTGTGTCTCTGGGGTCTGATTGCTTTCGGAAGGCTGAGTTTCCGGTGTTTTATCGCCTGTATCCGGTGTTTCGGTATTCTGGTACGGTTTTAACAGTTCCGTAAGTTCGTTGATCAGATCAGCGGCATCCGCACTGGTAGCGGATGCAGATTTTAACAGTTCGACAGCTTCATCCTTGTGTGCAGCTAATACCTGATCATTTGCAGCAGCTTTGGCTAAAGCAGCTTCTGCCTGTTTGAGCAGAGAGGACAGCTGTTCTTTCTGTTGATCGGTGATCGGGATTGCAACAGAAATATCTGCATAATCATCAGAAGCAATGGATACGCTGTATGTTCCGGCTTCTGCATCAGCAGGAATACTGCCAAAATCAAGAGAAACGGTTTTCTGAACAGCATCGGAATATAAAGTGTAAGAAGTTTTCTTACGTCCGGATCCTACCGTGTAAAGGACGTTTAAGGTTCCGTTTTTCACGGTTGGAACCTGATTTAAAGTAAAGGTTTTCATATCACTGCTGAAGGTACCGCTGATTTCCTCAGCGTATGCAGGTTTTACAAAGGCACCGTCAGTAAAAGCGTAAACATAATTTCCATTCGGTGTCAGATAAGTGATTTTCTGGATGGTCTTGTTTACCAGTTTTTTAAATTCTGCAGTATTATCTGATTTTGCGATTCCCATCGTTGCAGCTTCGTTGTTTACATTAAAAGCTAATTTGTAAGGCTGAACCCAGATATTGGAGAGATGTTCCAGACCTACTTTATAGCCGTCTGTCGTTTCCAGAATGATTCCCTGGATCGTGGAACCGACAGGGAAGGTGTCTTCTCTTGAATTTCTTAAATATTTGGTGCTGTTTTCTTTTACTTCGATTTCGTACTCGCCCCAGGTAGATGCGGTTGCCAGAGAAGCAGTGGCATCTGTTACGGTATCGATGATTTTAGCGTTGGAAACATAACTTCCGTCACTTTTCAGGGTTTTGTACTGTGCAGGTGCCTCTGCAGGATTTTCATTCAGTGTAATATCAGAAGCTTCTTCATATGCACCGGTCAGTTCTTTGCCCGAATTTTTCAGAATAGAAGCTTCTACATACAGATCAGAATCTACTGCAACATTTACGTTGGAGACTCCCAGGATATGGTAGCCGTCAGCATCCGGAGTAGTTTCTTCATTATAATCTGTCCAGGCATTTGACAGAACTTTGGCTTTTAAGGTTGTGGCAGTTGTGACAACATCGAAGTTGTCTGTACTGCTTACATCACCGGAGTAGAATTCTTTGTAGGTCAGATTGGAGGTTCCGTATAAATTTCCGGAAAGTTTTGTTCCGTCTGTTAAAGCATAATATACCCCACTGTTTCCGATCTGCGTATATCCATCCAAAGCTTCCGCAGAATAAGAATAGGTGTTTCCGGCGATGGAAACAGATTTCAGATCGGCAGCAGATACGGAAACCGGAATCTGCGGAACAGATATCAATGCGGCCAGAGAAGCAGCCAGGAATTTAGTTGATAAATTTTTCGTGTTCATGTCTGATAATAATCTCCTTTTTCAGTTTGAAGTGTTCGGCGTGTCAATAAGTCTGCAGTATTCATTTGTGCAATCACAATTTAAACTTTTGACACTTACATTAAGAAAATGAATGTATAAAAATCTGTGCACTGATTTTTGAACAAAAAAAGAGATCACTCAATAATGCATCTTTCATAGATACGTCATTGGAGGATCCCCTGCCAGGTTTTCATGCATAAATATCCGAAAATGAATATTTCATGCATCGAAAATTTAATTGTACAATATACGCCAGGTGATCGAAATCAATCTGACAATCTGGAGAATACTATAAAAAATAAAAACTGTCAAACGAAAAATAGCAAGATGAAAAAGCTTCTCAAAAAGACAAAAAGCCGGAAAGAACAGATAAATGAACTTTCCGACTTTTCTCAAATCAATATCTTACATCTTTTATTCTACATCTTTCAGTGCAGCCAGATCTTCTTCGCCGGTACGGACTTTTACAACATGCCGTACGTCATATACAAAGATCTTGCCATCGCCGATGTGACCGGTATAGAGACATTTTTTGGCAGTTTCGATGACTTTTTCCACCGGGATATTGCCGCCGATGACTTCTACTTTAACTTTTGGGAGGAGTGTAGCGTCAACTTCGGCACCACGGTATTTTTCGCCGGAACCTTTCTGGATACCGCAGCCCATAACCTGTGTAACGGTCATACCGGTGACACCAAGTTCATTGAGAGCTTTGCGGAGTTTGTCATACCGGGAAAGTTTTACAAGGATAGAAACTTTGTACATGCCGGTTGGATTGGCAGCAACCAGTTCTTCACCGGCTACTTTGACGGCGGCATTTTTCTGTGAATCGCTTGCTTTCGTATAATCAGATTCACCAAGATCTGTATTTTCATTCACATCCATCGTAGCAGTAATATCAGAAATGTTGAATCCGGCATAAGCACTTGCCAGACCATGCTCGTGATAGTCCAGGCCCTCGATTTCGATATCAGCCGGAACACGCAGACCAACAAGTTTGTCGATGACTTTGAAAATAATGGTCATGGTAATGATAACCCAGAGCATAACAGAGGCAACACCGAGCAGCTGGATCAGGAAATAATGGATACCTCCGCCGTAAAACAGACCGCCGTCTGTTGCAAACAGGCCAACACAGAGTGTTCCCATGGCACCGCAGGCACCGTGTACGGAAATGGCACCGACCGGATCATCAATCTTTGCGATGCGGTCAAAGAAATCAACGGATACACACAGCAGGATACCTGCAAATAAACCAATAAAGAATGTACCTACAGGGGAAACCTGATCACATCCGGCTGTGATCGCAACCAGACCGGCAAGGGCACCGTTTAATGTCATGGAAACATCCGGCTTACCGTAACGAACCCAGGTAAAGATCATGGCAGTACAGGTTGCGATAGCAGCGGCAAGGTTTGTGTTCATGTATACCAGACTGGCTTTTGTAAGATCGGCGTCAGTTGACATTGCAGTTGTGCTTGCTCCGTTAAATCCGAACCAGCAGAACCAGATAATGAAAACACCGAGTGCGGCAACGGTGAGATTATGACCGGGGATTGCTTTTGGTTTTCCGTCCCTGTCATATTTTCCGATACGAGGACCAAGGATTTTTGCACCGATGCATGCGGTGACACCGCCGACCATATGTACGGCAGTACTTCCGGCAAAATCATGGAAGCCAAGCTGAGAAAGCCAGCCGCCGCCCCAGATCCAGTGACCGGAGATCGGATAGACGATCAGAGAGATCATGGCACTATATAAACAGTAAGCTTTGAAATTTGTCCGCTCTGCCATGGAACCGGAAACGATCGTGGCAGATGTTGCACAGAAAACTGTCTGAAAAATGACGAAACACCAGGTCGGCAGAGATCCAAACTGATAACTTCCGCGGATCAGCGGATCGAGTTTTCCGATAAAAGCACCGCTTCCGCCGAACATCAGGCCGAATCCGACCAGCCAGAATGCGGGAGTTCCGATACAGAAATCCATCATATTCTTCATAAGAATATTGCCGGTATTTTTGGCACGCGTAAGTCCGGCCTCACACATTGCAAAACCAGCCTGCATAAAATAAACAAGTGCGGCTCCAAGTAATGTCCAGATGACATCAACAGATGAAAAATTATAAAAATAAAGCAGAATCTATTTTTAGTTCAGAATCGTAATCAAACAGAAACGATACCTGATCCGGAGCATTTATTCATCAAGATCCATTGTTTTGGCCGAAATTCCGTTGACGGTTACATTATCATCCACCGTGATAACAAGACATTTTTTGCCATCCACAATACGTGTCTCCACAAGATCAGCATACTCCGGGCTGACCTGAATCGTGATCAGAGGGGTTTTGATCTCAAAACGTCTGGTGTTTACAAGGTTGGAAGCCATAAGGGAAGTATCTTCACCGACTGCATTGTCATAGGCAGCATCAAAATCAGAAAGCTTTTCATCTTCCACACCGCTTCGCTCCAGAAGCTGCTTTACTTCCCTTTTATCCAGCATGACCGGTTCCGGATCATCTTTGTGTTCCTCCATCAGCATAGTCAGATTGTCATGGATATTTTTGACTGTTTCATAATTACATTCTTCACCGAGAGTGTCGGAAATAACAGCCTGAAATGATTCCTTCTGTTCCCCGGCAGTAAGGGAAGCTTCACAGCCAAACATATTTTCCACAAATTCTGCCTGAAGTTCTTCCGGCTTTTTTGAATAGTAGAGCATCGCATGCAGGTCAGTGCTGCGATCATTAAATGCCGGGAACAGGAAACCGCGTTCCGGAAGTTCCACGATCCAGTCACGGATACGGTCACGGATGCGGTTTTCCGCTTCGTTGTAGCACAGTCCGGCTTTGGAGAGCCTGACCGGGCAGATGCAGCACAGGATGTATTCGTAAACCTCATCGGAAGAATCGAACATCTCTGTATTATCTTTGGCCTTTCCAGGAACATCGTAGGCAGCATGTACGAGAATGATAAAATAATTTTCCGCATTGTAATAATGTTCGATGATCTTGTCATAACATTCATCAACAAGAGCATCATCCGTCAGACGGCTGTTTTTTAAACGCAGCAGAAATTCCTGCTCGCCGCCTTCCGCCTCTGCTTTCAGTGGAAATTCCAGATTCAGCAGATTTTTGCCGATCGTTCCGGAAAGTGTCTTCTTGAAAATTTCAAAATATTTAAACATTTCTTCATCAGAAAGCGAAAGAAATGATTCACGCATCTCCAGACGTTTTTCCTTTTCCGAATCGACATAACAGCCGCAGATTCGGGAAATCGTACAGTTGTCCGGTGTGAATTGCTTCTTTAACTCAGAAATCTCTTTTTTATTCATAGGTATCCTCCCCTGTGGTTTGTCTATATCCATGAGCCATACGTGATTTTTCCGTATTTTGTACTCTCAAAATCACGAAAACATTCGGAATTCGCATATTTACTGCGTAAATAGCTGCCTCCTCATGTTTTGGCGGTTCTCATAGACACAAATACGTATACGAACATCCGTTTTGTGTCCATTTGTCCCTTGAATCATCAGTATTTTAATATAGACCCGGACAAAAAGCAAGAAATGAAAAATTGCCGTTTCTTATTGACAAACGCAGGATTTTGCCCTAAACTGATGAATGAAACAGAGCTGACAGCTCGTCATAGGGGCAAGACGAAGAAAAGGGATAGTACATTTCGGACAATCTACAGAGAGGGGATCACTGGTGCGAGATTCCTGTGCGGAAGAGATGGAACCTGCCTTGGAGTCCTGTATGAAAATACAGCGTAGTTCCGGCGATAACGGAAAATGAGTGAGTACTGTTTTTAACAGTGCTAATCAGGGTGGTACCGCCGAAGAGATGACAAGTCCTTGGTTCCTGCGTTCACGCAGAGACCGGGGCTTTTTTATTAGGTGCCAAAGAGGAGAATTGTGAGAGTACCATGTATGAAACGATTTGTATGGCATCTTCTGGCTTTAATATTTTCAGCAAGAAAAGGAGAAAACGATGGCAAAAGAAAAGAAATTAGTTGAAGCAATCACATCTATGGATGAAGATTTTGCACAGTGGTATACCGATGTGGTAAAAAAAGCAGAGCTGATCGATTATACCAGCGTAAAAGGATGTATGGCGATTAAACCGGCAGGCTATGCAATCTGGGAGAATATCCAGCATGAGCTGGATCGCAGATTCAAAGAGACCGGTGTACAGAATGTATACATGCCGATGCTGATCCCGGAAAGTCTGCTTCAGAAAGAAAAAGATCATGTAGAAGGTTTTGCACCGGAAGTAGCATGGGTAACACACGGAGGACTGGAGCCGCTTCAGGAGCGTATGTGTGTACGTCCAACTTCTGAGACACTGTTCTGCGATTTCTACTCCAGAGATATTCATTCTTACCGTGATCTGCCGAAAGTATACAATCAGTGGTGTTCTGTTATGCGTTGGGAGAAGACAACAAGACCGTTTTTGCGTTCCAGAGAGTTCTTATGGCAGGAAGGACATACCGCACACGCAACAGCAGAAGAAGCAGAAGCACGTACGATCCAGATGCTGAATGTTTATGCGGATTTCTGTGAAGAAGTTCTGGCGATCCCGGTTGTAAAAGGAAGAAAGACCGACAAAGAAAAATTTGCCGGAGCAGAAGCAACTTACACGATTGAATCCCTGATGCACGACGGAAAAGCACTGCAGTCCGGAACAAGCCACAATTTCGGTGATGGATTTGCAAAAGCTTATGATATCCAGTTTACAGACCGTGACAACAAACTGAAATATGTTCACCAGACATCCTGGGGTATGACCACACGTATGATCGGTGCGATCATCATGGTACATGGAGATAACAGCGGTCTGGTGCTGCCGCCGAGAATCGCTCCGGTACAGGTAGATATCATCCCGATCCAGCAGAAAAAGGCAGGCATCCTGGAGAAAGCAGCAGAAGTGGAAGCAACACTGAAAGCGGCTGGATTAAGAGTGAAAACAGATGATACTGACAGAAGTCCGGGATGGAAATTCTCCGAGCAGGAGATGCGTGGTATTCCGGTTCGTGTGGAGATGGGACCAAAAGATATCGAAGCAGGTCAGGCTGTTGTCGTACGCCGTGACACACGTGAAAAGATCACCGTAGCAATCGACGAACTGGCAGCAGAATTGCCGAAGATCCTGGATAGCATGCAGAAAGATATGCTGGAGAGAGCACGCAAACACAGAGATGCACATACTTATGTTGCTCATAACATGGAAGAGTTAAAAGACATCGCAGACAACAAACCAGGATTTATCAAGGCAATGTGGTGCGGTGAACGTGAATGTGAAGATAAATTAAAAGAAGATGCAGGAATCACATCACGCTGTATGCCGTTTGAACAGGAAACCATTTCCGACGTATGCGTATGCTGTGGAAAACCGGCGAAAAAAATGGTATACTGGGGCAAAGCATATTAAAAAATACGGAACGCAGATCAAGAAGCAGCGAAAAAGGCTGTAAATATTCGCTTTAAAACGAAAAGGCCGTAACCTTTCGAAACAAAAATTGTTTTCGAAAGGTTACGGCTGTTTTTGTATTAGATGTGAGATGACTTACGTCTCTGTCATTGCCGGAAGTGTTTGTAAACGTGTGCCAAGTCTCATGTGAGATCGACTTGGCCGAACTGTTTTGGGGAGGTGAGAGTTATTTCTCAGGCTTGCGGTATGCGTACACAGCCAGTCCGTCTTTCATGGGAAGTTTCGGAGATCCCTGGATCAGCGGAAGTGCATAATCAATAAATGCCTGAGCAATATCAGTTCCGTCTTTTGTGATCCATTCAACAGGAACCGTCTTTTCCTGATTGCAGATCAGGTTGACATCCTCAAGGCCACATTCCATCACGTATGGTTTGTCAGATTTACGGACAAAGCTGACCATCTTGCCGGTTTCACCGCTGATGGCAGAAGTCACGCCGAAAGCTCCGGCCTGTGCAGCTTCCAGTGCATCCGTTTCAGACTGCAGGAAGGCAGAACATCTCTGATTGACATTCAGCTCGACCGAGCGAACTTTTACACCGAGGCGGTCACGCACCAGATTTTCCAGATATTTGCCGCAGCCGGTCAGCATTTTGTGTCCAAATGCATCGACACCTGCAGAGGCTGCATATTCACAGATAAAGGTGCCATCCTTGTCATGAATGCCTTCGGATACACAGACGATCAGGTTGTTTTTTGTCTTAAAATATTCTTCCAGAGAAGCAAGGAAAGATTCCTGGTCAAAATCCGCCTCCGGCAGATAAATCAGCACCGGGTTGTCCTGCTCGAATTTGCGGGCAAGTACGGATGCTGCGGTCAGCCAGCCGGCATGGCGGCCCATGATCTCAATGATGGTAACAGATTTTGTATTATAAACAGAAGCGTCCAGTCCGATTTCACAGACGGAAGCAGCCACATATTTTGCGGCACTGCCGAATCCCGGTGTGTGATCGGTGAGGATCAGGTCGTTGTCGATCGTTTTCGGAATACCCATGATACGTACATCAATGTTGTGGGCAGCAGCATAGCGGGAAAGCTTGCTGACCGTATCCATAGAATCGTTTCCTCCTATATAAAAGAAGTAACCGATGTTCATCTCTTCAAATTTCTGAAACAGCAGAGGATAGATCGCATCATTTAAATCATCCGGAAGTTTGAAACGGCAGGAACCAAGGTAAGCCCCTGGAGTTGTACGCAGAGCTTCCAGTGTATCGTTATCCAGTTCTTTCATATCCATAAAGCGTCCGTCTAAAAATCCCTGGATGCCGTTGATCATGCCGTAGACATGTTCAATCTCTTCGCTGCGGTTAAAACCTTCACGGATCACACCGTAAAGACTGCTGTTGATAACGGCGGTCGGTCCGCCGGACTGTCCTACAATTAAATTTTTCACAAGTTAAGCTCCTTTCAGCTTCTTTTTGGCATTCCTTTCTATTTTACTACATTTCCTGAAAAAAAACTATTATGAATCGCGGGAAATTCTAAAAATAATTCTCTCTGTTTCATCCATTACTTTTTTAGAATATTTTTGGAAATATTCAGGAAAAGTCAAAGAAACCGACCGAAAAATTTACGGAATCTCGTACAAACGAGGTAAAAACATAAAAAATAATTGACAAGCACAAAACCCGGCGGTATTATAGAACACAAGATTTTTTATTAAAATATAATAAAGATAAAAAATCTGTAAAGTGAAGTTTTAGAAGGAGGAAAAATATTATGAAAAAATTCACAAGATTTTTTGCTACCGTTGCAGCAGTCTCTATGGTAGCTGCTTCTTTGGCAGGATGTGGAAGTAAATCTGACAACACAGCAAGCACAGACACAACTGCTGATTCAGCAACAGCAGGTGATACACTGAAGATTGGCGGAATCGGACCGATCACCGGAGGAGCAGCCGTATATGGACTGGCTGTTAAAAATGCAGCAGAGCTGGCAGTAAAAGAGATCAACGAAGCAGGCGGTATCAACGGCATGCAGGTTGAATTTAAATTTGAAGATGATGAGCATGATGCAGAAAAATCTGTAAACGCTTACAACTCCCTGAAAGACTGGGGTATGCAGATGCTGATGGGTACTGTTACATCAACACCGTGTACAGCAGTTGTTGAGAAAACACATGAAGACAATATGTTCCAGCTGACACCGTCAGGTTCCGCTGTAGAATCTATCAAATATGACAATGCATTCCGTGTATGCTTTTCTGACCCGGGTCAGGGTACTGCATCTGCAAAATACATCGGTGAGAATAAGCTGGCATCAAAAGTAGCCGTTATCTACAACAGCTCTGATGTATATTCTTCCGGTATTTATCAGAAATTTGCAGAAGAGGCAAAAAATCAGGACTTCGAAGTTGTTTCTGCTGAAGCATTTACCGAAGACAGCAAGACAGACTTCTCAGTACAGCTGCAGAAAGCAAAGGATGCAGGTGCTGACATGGTATTCCTGCCGATCTACTATACAGAAGCTTCTCTGATCCTGACACAGGCCAACTCCATGGGCTATGCTCCGACCTTCTTCGGATGTGACGGTCTGGATGGTCTGCTGGCAGTTAAGAACTTCGATACAAAACTGGCTGATGGCGTTATGCTTCTGACACCGTTTGCAGCTGATGCAGATGATGAAAAGACACAGGCATTTGTTTCTGCTTACAAAGAAGCTTACGGCGATACACCGAACCAGTTCGCAGCGGATACTTACGATGCAATCTATATCATGAAAGCAGCAGCAGAAAAAGCAGGTGTGACAGCTGATATGAGCGTAAGCGACATCTGTGATGCAATGAAAACTGCCATGACAGAGATCAGCTACGATGGTCTGACCGGTGAAGGTATGACCTGGACAGCAGACGGTGAGCCGGATAAGGCACCAAAAGCTGTCGTGATCAAAGACGGTGTTTACACAGCAATGTAATGATGCCGGTGTCGATTGTGGGAGTGCGAAGCACGGAACATCCACAGGCATCTCAGGTGGGGATTTTTGCCCCCCAACATCATCGTAATAAAAATGAAGAGGCACTTACAATTCGGTAAGGAAGCCCAGAGGAGGGCTGCCATGGGCAGCCCTTTTTCCTGTTATAAGCGAATCCTATTGAATAAGTAGGCAAACACAGAAAACAGCCATACACAGATATCAAAGGTAGACTTGTAAAGTCTGTTTTTGATATCTGTGTGGTATTCTTATTTTTAAGAAAACGATGGTTATATTAAAAATACGACAAGGGGTGTGCGTATGAGTTTTATTTCTTATCTGATCAACGGTATCAGCCTTGGAAGTGTCTATGCAATCATAGCACTTGGCTATACAATGGTATACGGTATCGCAAAGATGCTGAATTTTGCACATGGTGATATCATCATGGTAGGCGGTTATGCAGCTTTTATCTCCATGAATTCTTTAGGCGTGAATCCAATTCTGGCAGTTATATTATCAGTTGTCATCTGTACGATTCTCGGACTGGTTATTGAGCGTGTTGCTTACCGTCCGCTTCGAAATGCATCTTCACCGCTGGCTGTTCTGATCACAGCGATCGGTGTCAGCTATCTGCTTCAGAACCTTGCACTTCTGATGTTCGGTGCAGATACAAAATCTTTTACATCTGTTGTAACAGTTCCGGCAGTTGTGCTGGCAGGCGGAAAACTGACGATCTCCGGTGAGACGATCGTTACTGTTCTTGCATGTATGATCATCATGATCGGTCTGACACTGTTCATCAACAAGACAAAAGCAGGTCAGGCAATGCTGGCAGTTTCGGAGGATCGAGGTGCTGCACAGCTGATGGGCATCAATGTAAATGGAACGATTGCCCTTACCTTTGCAATCGGTTCTGCACTGGCAGCAATCGCAGCGGTTCTGCTGTGTTCTGCTTATCCTTCCCTGACACCGTACACCGGAGCCATGCCTGGTATCAAAGCATTCGTAGCCGCTGTATTTGGCGGTATCGGATCGATTCCGGGAGCACTGATCGGAGGTATTTTGCTTGGTATTATTGAAATTCTCGGCAAAGCATATATTTCCTCTCAGATGGCAGATGCGATCGTATTCGGAGTTCTGATCGTTGTACTTCTGGTAAAACCAAGCGGATTGCTTGGAAAGCAGATTCAGGAGAAAGTGTAGGTGGCAGCAATGAAAAAATTAAAATTAAACAAAACGACAAAAAACAATCTGATCACATACGGAATCGTCATCCTCGCTTATATCATCGTAGAAGCAATGCTGGCAGGAGGTCAGATCTCCAGTCTGATGAAGGGACTTTTAGTTCCGCTCTGTGTTTATGTGATTCTGGCTGTATCTTTGAATCTTGTGGTAGGTATTTTAGGTGAGCTGAGTCTTGGACATGCAGGATTTATGTGTGTGGGTGCATTCTCCAGTGCATTCTTCTCAAAATGCACCGCAGGAATGATGCCGGATGGACTTCGTTTCTTTCTGGCACTGCTGATCGGAGCTGCTGTTGCGGCTCTGTTCGGACTGATTATCGGAATCCCGGTACTGCGACTGAAAGGTGACTACCTGGCGATTGTTACCCTGGCATTTGGTGAGATCATCAAGAACCTGATCAACGTATTCTTTATCGGAAAAGATGCAAATGGTTTCCATTTTTCTATGAAGGATGCCATGTCGCTGAACATGGACGGAGGAGATGTTATCATTAACGGACCACAGGGAATCACCGGAACGCCAAATGATTCTACGTTTACCATCGGCGTGATCCTGGTACTGATCACACTGGTTATCGTACTGCATCTGATCAATTCCAGAGACGGACGTGCGATCATGTCTATCCGTGACAACCGCATTGCAGCTGAGTCTGTCGGTATCAATATTACAAAATACAAACTGATGGCATTTATTATTTCAGCAGCCCTTGCCGGAGTTGCCGGTGTTCTGTATGCACATAACCTGGCTACCCTGACTGCACTGCCGAAAAACTTTGGTTATAACCAGTCGATCATGATCCTGGTATTTGTTGTACTTGGCGGTATCGGAAGCACAAGAGGTTCTATGATCGCAGCCGTTGTACTGACACTGCTTCCGGAGCTTCTGCGCGGACTGAATGACTACCGTATGCTGATCTATGCAATCGTCCTGATCGTGATGATGCTTCTGAACTGGAGCCCGAAAGCACTGGAAATGAGAGAACGTTATTCACCGAAGCGTCTGCTTGCAAAGAGAAAAGAAGCAAAGGAGGCGAAATAATATGGAGAACATGTTAGAGGTAAAGAATCTGAGCATTTCATTCGGAGGATTGCGTGCCGTATCCGAATTTGATATGAATATCGGGAAAGGTCAGCTCTATGGCCTGATCGGACCGAACGGTGCCGGAAAAACAACCATATTTAACTTGCTGACAGGTGTTTACAAACCGGATGAAGGTATTGTAAAATTAGATGGACAGGACATTACCGGAAAGAAGACCATTGATATCAACAAAGCAGGTATCGCCCGTACTTTCCAGAATATCCGCCTGTTCTCACAGATGTCCGTACTGGACAATGTAAAAGTAGGACTGCACAATCATCATCACTACAATACGCTCGAAGGGATTCTGCGTCTGCCGCATTACCGTAAGGTGGAAAAAGAGATGAATGAACGTGCGATGGAGCTTTTGAAAGTGTTCGGCCTTGAGAAGGATGCCGAGTATCTGGCTTCTAACCTGCCATATGGACAGCAGAGAAAACTGGAGATCGCCAGAGCACTTGCAACTGATCCGAAGCTTCTGCTTCTGGATGAGCCGGCAGCCGGCATGAATCCGAACGAGACAAAAGAACTGATGGAAACGATCAGCTTTGTGCGTGATCATTTTAATATGACAATCCTTCTGATCGAACACGACATGAAACTGGTTTCCGGTATCTGTGAAGAGCTGACCGTACTGAATTTCGGAAAAGTACTGGCACAGGGACCGACTGCGGAAGTACTGAATGATCCGCAGGTTATCACAGCATATCTGGGAGAATAGGAGGAAATGGACTTATGGCAATGCTTGAGGTAAAAGATCTGAATGTATATTACGGTATGATTCAGGCGATCAAGGGGATTTCCTTTGAAGTAAATCAGGGAGAAGTCATCGCACTGATCGGTGCCAACGGAGCCGGAAAGACTACAACACTTCATGCAGTCACAGGGCTGACACCGGTGAAATCAGGTCATATTTTCTTCGAAGGAAAAGATATTACAAAAGTGCCGGCTCACAAGATCGTTTCTATGGGAATGGCACACGTTCCGGAAGGACGACGCGTATTTGCACAACTCAGTGTTTATCAGAACCTGAAAATGGGTGCTTATACACGAAAAGACAAAGACGAGATCAGGCAGACACTTGATATGGTATATGAGCATTTCCCGCGTCTGGAAGAACGTAAGAACCAGATGGCAGGTACGCTTTCCGGTGGTGAACAGCAGATGCTTGCAATGGGACGTGCACTGATGTCTCATCCGAAGATCATCCTTATGGATGAACCGTCTATGGGACTTTCACCGATTTTTGTAAATGAGATTTTCGAAATTATCAAGAAAGTCAGTGCAGCCGGCACGACCGTACTTCTGGTAGAGCAGAATGCAAAGAAAGCACTCTCCATCGCAGACAGAGCATATGTCCTGGAAACAGGCAAAATTATCTTACAGGGTGATGCAGACAAGCTGTTAAATGATGAGTCTGTCAAGAAAGCATACCTTGGAGAATAAAAGGGGGTTTGTGCTATGGGAAAACTGATCGTTACGATCGCAAGACAGTATGGAAGCGGTGGAAAAACCATCGGTCAGATGCTGGCAGAAAATCTGGGTGTAAACTGTTATAACAGAGAAATTCTGCGTATGGCATCCGATGACAGCGGAATCAAAGAAGAGCTGTTCAATCAGGCAGATGAAAAACTTCGCAATAATCCGCTCTTTGGAAATTCCACAAGAATCTACAAAGGCGGGCTGATCCAGCCAGATCATGGCGGATTTGTCTCCGCAGACAATCTCTTTAATTATCAGGCAAAAGTGATCAAAGAACTGGCAGAGAAAGAGTCCTGTGTATTTATCGGACGCTGTGCAGACTTTGTTCTCAAAGACCGCCCGGATGTGATGAGCGTCTTTATCCATGCACCGCAGGATTACTGCCTGGCACGTGGTATGGAACGCAACTCCATGACGGAAAAAGAGATGGAAAGATTTATAGCAAAGACAGACAAGTATCGAGGTGATTTCTATCATTATTATACCGGACGCACCTGGAACGATGCGAGAAATTACGATCTGTGTCTGGACAGCAGCAAGCTTGGATTTGACAAATGCGTAGAAGCAATCAAGGCATACGCAAAAGTAAGATTTGGCGAAGATATTTTTGAATAAGCGTCCAGCAATGCAGCAAGTATCAGGAGCAGATGTGAGATACTTGCATAAATAAAGCAAGAATGCGGCAGGGAGAGGAAACTTTCTCTGTCGTTTTTGTATCTTAGATGAAGAAGACTTTTTATAGCGATTTTGTCAGGTAAATGTCAGCAGAGTTGACCAGAATTGCATGCCAGATCTCATGTGCGTTCGACTTAAAAAGAAGCAGGCAACAAACAGGTGTGTTTGAGTCAAATTTATGGGGAGGGGATAATATGACACTACGAGAAGAAGCAGATAAAATCATAAAAGAAGCGATCACAAAAGTACTGCCGGATGAGGCAGTGAAACAGGCACTGAAAAACAGAAAACCGGTAAAAGGAAAACTTTACCTTGTGGCGGTTGGAAAAGCAGCGTGGCAGATGGCAAATGCAGCCGCAAACATCCTGAATGGACAGATTGAGAAAGGGATTGTGATCACGAAATACGGACATATTCAGGGAGACATTCCGGGGATCGAATGTTTTGAAGCAGGACATCCGGTTCCGGATACAAATACCTTTGCGGCCACACAGAAAGTGATCGAGCTGACAGAAGAATTGCAGGCAGACGATCAGGTACTATTTCTGCTTTCCGGAGGCGGCTCCGCCCTTTTTGAAAAACCATTGATAAGTACAGAAGAATTATCGGATATAACAAAGCAGCTGCTTGCATGCGGGGCAGATATTGTAGAAATGAACACCATACGGAAAAGACTGTCCGCAGTCAAAGGCGGAAAATTTGCCGGACTCTGTGAACCGGCAGCCATATTTGCGATTGTACTGAGCGATATCGTCGGAGATCCGCTTGATATGATCGCATCCGGACCGGCATATGCAGACTCTTCGACCGCATCCGATGCAATCGCAATCGCAGAAAAATATCACTTAAAACTCAGCGAGAAGGCAAGAACATTACTGGAGATGAAAACAGCAAAAGCAGTAACAAATGTGGAAACCAGGATCACCGGAAGCGTCAGAAATCTGTGCCTGGCAGCAAAAGAAGCCTGCGAAAAACTTGGCTACGAAAGCATGATCCTCACAGATGCCCTGCAGTGTGAGGCAAAAGAAGCAGGAGCATTTTTAGCAGCGATCGCAAAAACACATCAAAATACAGACAAAAGCCTTGCTTTTATCGCGGGAGGCGAGACGATCGTCCACGTGACAGGAAAAGGACTCGGCGGACGCAACCAGGAGCTGGCACTTGCGGCGGCAGAAGGACTGGCTGCATGCAGAAATACTGCCATTTTCAGCGTCGGAAGCGATGGTACTGACGGACCGACCGATGCAGCCGGTGGCTATTGCGATGAAAATACAAAAGAAAAAATGCAACAGGCAGGACTTGATGTCTATGAAGTGCTGAAAGAGAATGATGCCTACCATGCACTGAAAAAGACAGGAGGACTGATCATCACCGGAGCAACCGGGACAAATGTAAACGATGTGGCAGTGGTGCTGATACGGGTATCGTAAAAAATAGTGTGTAAAATAATACAGCCATGATGAATCCGAACAGGAAATGCAGCGTGTCAGGAGATTGTTTTCGAATCATCATGGCGTCATATTTTACATATAAGTTTTCTTAATGCCTATCTTTTTGCCCTTCGGATAAGAAGCATCCCTCGCTCTAAAGAGCTCGGTCAATTCTTATTTTGCTACTTATTGCCAATCCATTGTTTTGCGATTTCGACATTTACTTGCAGTGCCGAAGCAATTTGCTCAACCGGAACGTGAAGTTCTGCAAAAGCAATAGCAGCATCCTTTTTTGCAGTATCGATGCCGTTATTAAATCCATTATCAAATCCATCGCTGAATCCAGCAGATACACCAGCTTCATACTCGGCTTTTCGTAATTTGCGTTCTTCCTCTTCTTTGTCGTATTCGAATATACTCATCGAGATCACCTCCGATTTATTTGCACGAAGAAATTCGGAAAGAATGTCGTTACGGATACATTCATCAACCGCTAGCTTAACTGCTTCGTTCAATTCCAATTCCTTCGCATACTTACGGACACAGTGTACATACTGTGCATATTCTCTTAAAGTCTGGCATTGTTCCATCAGCTCTTTATTAAGCCCTTCATTGATGTTTATTGTCAGCACTTCCAGCTCCAGTTTCGGTTCGCTGGACAGATTTTCGAAAGATTCTGACAAATGGTTTAACCAATGGTCTTTCTTTTTTTCAGTTCCATTATAAAATACAATAAACTGTGGTGCCGGGATTTTCAGCAGTGTGGAAGAGTAAAGCGATTTATGATCGACTAACTTCTGATATTCGCTGGAAATATAGAATAAATCCCGCAGCGGCATATTTGGGTTATAAGTAGACTGATGTTCATATAGAAACAAGTCAGTACCAATAATGAAAGCCAGATCATTTTTCATTCCCATATAAATAGCATTCTCCAATGTGACAATCTCAAGCATTTCAGGGTCATCGTAATGTGAACCGCTAACTGCATTATAAAGCGACAATAAATTTTGACGGTCAGAAAACAGCATACGAAATACCGTATCCTTGTAATTACGATTTGCAGTTGCTTGTTCTTTTTGAGCCATAGGCAGTACCTCCTTATGCAGGAGTGTACCAAAATGCGACAGCCATACGGTTTATACTCTTTTTCACAGTTTGAAACTCCTGCTTTTTAAATTGATTTGTTTGATTGAAAAGCATGAATTTCTGAAGTGTGAATTAGAAAATATAGATGGCAGGATGCCAAGAACGTTAAGAAATATGCTTTGAAAATATATTACCACATAGCTCTCATTATTTCAATATGTTTTAAAAAGATAATTAAAGTCAACATAAGCAATAAGATTCCAACGACTGTATAGAAAAGCAGATACAAATTTTTACTTTGCAACATAGTATAGAAACAAAATACAGAAAGCAGCATTTTATGAATGATCAGAAGCTTGAAAATCTTCTAAATCTTGCACTGGATGCTACAGATGCAGAACGGGAAAAATCTTTAAACATGAATTTCGGGTATGACAGGCAGAATCGGATTTGGGAGTTGATCGTGCGATATCACGGTGATCTTTCCGGGGTTGGGGAGCGGACAAAAGAGATTATCCTGTTATCCGGCGGCTATGCGATCATTACGGCAGAAGAGAGCGAGATTGACTGGATTTCCTCGCAGCCGGAAGTCGAATACATCGAAAAGCCGAAAAGACTGTTTTTTTCAGCAGCACAGGGCAGAAGTGCCTCCTGTATCAATCCACTTCAGACCGGGGCATTTGATCTGAGAGGCCAGGGCGTTTTGGTGGCGGTGATCGATTCCGGCGTAGACTATTTTCATCCGGATTTCCGAAATGAGGATGGTACAACCAGAATCTTGTCACTTTGGGATCAGACAATTCAAAGACCAAAAAGAAATGATGCAATGGAGACAGATATAACAAGCAAAGGAGAAAATATATCGGAAGAAGGGACAGAAGACACAGAAGACACAGGAAAAATCAAAGAAGGAACCGGCGAAGAAATCCGGGGTGTAGAATATACAAAAGAGCAGATCAATGAGGCACTTGCTGCCGGAAGCAGAGAAGCAGGATATCGCATCGTTCCATCCAGAGATCTGAGCGGACACGGAACGGAAGTACTCGGTATCGCAGCCGGAAATGGTCAGGCATCCGGCGGACAGTATCGTGGTGTGGCATCGAAGAGCGATATTCTGGTCGTGAAAATCGGAACAGCCGGTTCAGAGTTTGCCGGAACCGTAGAACTGATGCTGGCACTGGATTACGTGATCAGAAAAGCGATGGAACTTGGGAAGCCTGTTGCGATCAACCTGAGCTTTGGAAATGTATATGGCTCGCATGTGCCATATACCAGAGGCATTCTTGGATTAAACAGAAGTTAAAAAACAATCCTGCAGCTTAACAACAATTTAATGAAAATGGCAGAATCTGTCTGTTACAATACAAGTAACGAAAGCTTTCGAATCTGAAACGGAGAAAAGACTATGCAGATGAAAGAGGTCATAAGATCAAAGCGAAAAGAGTGCGGTTATACGCAAGAGCAGGTTACGTTCTTTCGAGAAAATAAAAAGTTGTGGCGGAGGTTTGTGTAAATGTGCAAATG
>UMLO01006575.1_pt1 | contig 20285 bp, 19 predicted proteins | sample 1966551 | NCBI WGS metagenome assembly UMLO01 (sample SAMEA4836201, study PRJEB28245) | human gut metagenome | biome: gut microbiome; material: fecal sample | place: Denmark | collected 2008
CGGAAAATAAAGAAGGCTTACTCGGTATGCGTTTAGATCGAAACCTTGAAGCCGACATTTCCGGGATCTATCAGAACAAAGAAGGAGACACCGGTGACGATGTTTGGGGGAAACGTTCGGCTTGGGTTGTTTTGAACGGGGAAATAAAAGACGAGAAGATATCGATAGCCCTCATAGACCATCCTGAAAATCCCAATTATCCGGGTTGGTCGCATGCACGTGGATACGGCTTGTTTGCGATTAATAACTTAGGAGGACGGTGTTTCGATAAACAGGCGGAAAAAGTTCAAATCCTGCTAAAAAAGGAGGATTCCATCACTTTCACCTATCGAATTTTGATAAAAGACGGGGAGTTTCTTTCCAACCGGGAAATAGAGGCTCATACCGGAATGGGGAAAGGTTCCTGCACTACAGAAACCTCTATAAACAATTAAAGGCTGTCTCACGACAACCCCTAACCAACTTTGTTAACCTTAAATCTAATACTATTATGAAAAAACCACGATGCAAAGATACGGGCTTTTCCAAATCTGTCAATAGCTGAAGCATTAATTTATATTGTAGAACATATAAGAAAAACTAATTCTCAAAAAAGTAAAGAAAATATGCAACTGTAACATCTCCCCGTTCGTCTATAAAAGAAAACAAACAAAAATATAACAAGACATGAAAACAAGAGTATTTTTCTTTATGACTTGTATCTGGCTGCTGGCAACGAACGGATTTGCCCAGAATACAATAAAAGGAGACGGAAACATTATCACGAAAGAAATCTCCATATCCGATTATGATGAAATTTCATATGTGGGAAAAGTGAACATCGAATACGAGCAATCCAATGCATCCCCCTTTTTTAAGATAACGATAGACGAGAACATACTGTCCCACCTCGACATAAAAGTAAAAGGCAAGACATTGATCATACAACCTAAAGATGAAAAAAAATCTTTTAACGGAAAATCTTACGGGCTCAATCTCCAACCGACCGTATGCGAAATAAAGACCAACTCCCGTGAACTGAAAGAGATAAGTGCAGTAGGAGGCGGAGAGTTTGTCGCCAAAAGCCCTCTTAAAACCGACAAACTGGATATCAGTGTTGCCGGAAGCAGCACAATAAACTTCGATAAGCAGCTGGAAGCACGCAAGATCAAATTTAGCGTGGCAGGATCAGGAGATATCAACGCAACCAAGCTGAAAGTAGACAACATGGATTGCAGCGTGGCAGGCAGTGGTTCTATCTTGCTCAAAGGAGAGGCCGAAAGAGGGGATCTGAGCGTTGCCGGTGGCGGGGATATCAGCGCCTTCGGATGTATCATCCGGAAAGCGGAATGCAGTATAGCCGGTGGCGGAAACATTGAAGTACATGCATCCGAACAATTGGACGCCAGTATAGCCGGTGGTGGTCGCATACGATATGAAGGAGATCCCGAACTTAGTAAAAGTGTCGTAGGCGGAGGTTCGATCAAGAAGAATTAATAATTGCTTATTCACATGCATATCAGACGGATGTCTGTATGTATGACGGATGTATATATGAATAGACCGGTCCGTATTGCAAACAGATATAAAATCAAAATATCTTTGTTATCTTTGTTCGCAAAACAAAAATCCTGCCTCTTGCCAAGGTTTTATCCGTGGAAAATGGATTGTCAAGTTAAACGGAACAGAGTCATAAATATATGCAACAACAACCTACATTTTCAATCATAACGATTACCTATAATGCTGTGCGTCTGGTGGAACAGACGTTATTGAACGTGTTAAGCCAGTCCTATCCGAACATCGAATATATCGTGATAGACGGTGGTTCGACGGATGGGACGGTGGATATTATCAAACAATATGAGTCGGGGCTCGCTTACTGGGTAAGCGAACCGGACAAAGGGATATACGACGCCATGAACAAGGGGCTTCAAAAGGCGACGGGCGATTATGTCTGGTTTATCAATGCCGGTGATTCTCTCTGTTCTTCTGATACAGTCCAATCAATCGTTTCCAAACTACAGAGGAGGAAGACCTTGCCGGATATCATCTATGGGGAGACGAACATCGTGGACGAAGAAAGGCGGTCGTTGGGACTGCGCCGTCTCAGAGCTCCGCGAAAGCTCTCGTGGAAGAGTTTTAGGATGGGGATGTTGGTTTGCCACCAATCGTTCATACCCAAACGTACGATTGCCCCGTCATACGATTTACAGTATCGCTATTCGGCCGATTTCGACTGGTGTATCCGCTGCATGAAACAGGCCCGTTCGTTTTGCAATACGCATCTCACCCTGTCCGACTTTCTGGACGGCGGAACGAGCACGACGCAAAGAAAAGCATCCTTGCGAGAGAGATATGCGATTATGTGCAAATATTATGGTACTTTTGTTACGGTTTTGCTCCACGGGTGGTTCGCCATCCGTTTCTATGCGGCAAAATGCCTGAAAGGGCGGGTTTGAGAGAGTATGAATTTTAATGAGACATATATGAAGGATTTGCTAAAGCAGTGGGGAAAACACGTTGTTGCCCTGATCTTGTTTTTGGGACTGGTGATGGCCTATTTTTCACCGGCGGTGTTTGATGGGAAAGTGATCATGCAAGGCGATAACATCAAGGCGACCGGAATGGGGTCAAGCCAGATGGATCAATACGCCAAGACGGCACAGCCGGGTGAGTTCAGCGTCTGGTCGGATGCGATGTTCGGAGGGATGCCGTATGTGACAGGATACGGCCAGGCCGTGCCGAGTATGCCTTCTTATTCTATTGTGGATAGTTGGTTGAAAAAGGTGGGATATGGCGATGCAGCTATGGTTTTTACCGGGTTGGTGTGTTTCTACCTGCTGATGTGCGTCATGGGAGTAAACTGGTGGCTTGCGATTGCCGGGGCGTTCGCTTTTGCATTCGCGTCCTATAATATCATTATTATCGAGGCGGGACATATCGTGAAAGCCTATGTGATCGGTTATATGCCGGTGACGTTGGCCGGTATGGCATTGCTTTTCAGGCGCTCCTATCTGTGGGGTGCCGTCTTGTTCCTGTTGGGGGTAGCTTTATCTTTAGCAAACGGGCATATCCAGATCACCTATTATCTGGTACTGCTTTGCCTGCTGATCTATGTAGGATATGCTATCAAAAAGATCAGAGAAAAAGCGTATGGCGAATGGTTGAAGACTTCCTTGATTATGGCCGCTTGCGTCATATTGGCCGTATTGCCTAACGCGCAGGGAATGTACTCCAATTGGGATTTAGGACAGCACTCCATCCGTGGCGCTTCGGAGCTGACACCGAAACCGGATGCTTCGGGAAAAGTGGAGAAGGCTTCCACCGGTCTGGATAAGGATTATGCTTTTCAATGGAGTTACGGCTGGAAAGAGTTGATGACCGTTCTCGTACCGAATGTATATGGTGGCGGTTCGGGAGGCACGTTAGACAGCTCTTCCGAGCTATACAAAGAGCTGAAGAAAAACGGAGCCCAGGTAGGGAAAGAAGTACAAACCTATACCTATTGGGGAGATAAGATATTCACTTCCGGGCCGGTCTATTTCGGGGCTTTGGTCTGCTTCCTGTTCGTCCTGGGGATGTTCGTGATCCGGAACCCGATGAAATGGTGGCTGTTGGCTGGATCGGTGTTCCTGACATTCCTTGCGTTGGGACGTAATTTCGATTCTTTCAACGACCTGATGTTCCATTATCTGCCTTTGTACAATAAGTTCCGTACGGTCGAGATGGCGTTGGTGATACCGGGACTGGTGTTCCCGATCGTCGCCATTTGGGGGTTGCGGGAGATTTTGGCTGAAAAAGTAGAAGAAACTCGTTTGAGAAAAGGATTCTTTTGGGCTCTGGGATTGACCGGAGGCCTTTGTGTGATCCTTTGGCTGATGCCCTCCTTGCTGTTGGATTTCCGGTCTGCATATGATGCGCAGTTCCAGAACCAAGTTCCGGAGTGGTATTACACGGCCTTGTTGATGGACCGTGCTTCATTAGCTTCGGCCGATGCGTTGCGTTCTTTAGTCTTCATCCTGTTGGGAGCCGGGTTGCTTGTCTGGTTCTGGAAGGCGAAGAACAAGAAGACTGCGGCGACTTTCGTAAGTGCAGGGGTGGCGGTACTTATTTTGATCGATCTCTGGACGGTGGACCGCCGTTATCTGGATGACAGTAATTTCGTCAAGCAGAAGCCGGTGGAGATGTATAAGGAAACGGTTGCCGACAAGACGATTTTGCAAGATACGGGATCGACTTTCCGTGTGTTGAACATCAATAACCCGTGGCAGGAAACAAACACTTCCTACTATCATCATTCTATCGGAGGGTATCATGCCGTCAAGTTGCGTCGTTACCAGGAGCTGATCGACCATCGGCTGGACAGTGAGTTGCGTGGAATTATCGGTGCTTTGCAGAAGGCACAGACGGCCGAAGACGTGATGTCTGCGTTGGCAGCCTGTCCTTCATTGAATATGCTGAATACCCGCTATATCATCTATAACCCCGAACAGCAGCCGTTGAAGAATCCGTATGCATTCGGGAATGCCTGGTTTGTGGACAAGCTGGACATGGTGGATAATGCGGATGCCGAGATAGATGCCTTGAATACAATCGATCCGCGAGAAACGGCGGTTGTGGACAAACGTTTCCAAAAAGAGCTGGAAGGATTTGTCCCGCAGAAAGATTCAACCGCAACGATCGTGTTGGAAGAATACCGTCCGAACCGTCTGACCTATAAGAGTAAAGCGGATAAAGAGCAGTTGGCTGTCTTCTCCGAAGTCTATTACCAGCCGGGATGGAAGGCAACGGTCGACGGCAAAGAAGTGCCTCATTTCCGTGCAGACTGGATTTTGCGCGGTATGCGTGTGCCGGCAGGCGAACATACGATCGTATTCGAATTCCGTCCGTCCGGTTATGTGACGGCTGCATATGTTTCTACCTACAGCTCGTTCCTAATCCTCTTATTGCTGATTGCTGCGATCGGTTGGTCGGGATGGAAACATTATAAAGAATAATATCGTAGGGGAGCGTGTCTCCCCCTTTATCACAATTTTTCAGTCACGGATTACACGGATAAATTTGCTTTCTTTCCGTGTAATCCGTGACTGAATTATGTCAATCCACTCTATTTGTAAAACGTCTTCTGGAATGCTGAAAATTCCTCTTTCTTCAGAACCAGCCTGTTCCAGGCGGCATCCAAAAATCCGCAACCGTATCCTAACAGCTGTATAAAAGAGGCGATGATCGACAAGAAACCGATTTTGATGCTCTTATTCTGAATCGAAGAATCCACAAAAATCAGTAAGCAGAAAAGTCCGAGCGGCAATAAACTCCAAGCGCAGAAGAGGCTTCCTACCAGGAAGAAGAATACTCCTAAAGTAAAAACAGCCGGCAATAGATGCACCAGTTTAAGCGAGTCCGGATATCTCTTGTACAGGTTGATACGGGCGATGCCGGAGTTATAAACCTGGCGGAAAAACTTGCGCCAGTCCGTACGCCTTTTGTGATATACCCAAGCCGAGGGGAACAGGCAAACTTTGTAGCCATTCTTGAACAGGCGGATACTGAAATCGATGTCTTCCCCGAAACGCATGGGAGAAAAACCTCCTAACGCTTCGTATGTACTTTTCCGGATCCCCATGTTGAAACTGCGAGGGTAAAACTTATCCATCTTCTTTTTACCGCCACGAATACCGCCTGTCGTAAAGAAGGAGGTCATGGAGTAGTTGATGGCCTTCTGCACGTCCGTAAAGCTGTCAGAGGCTTTGTCCGGCCCTCCGAAAGCGTCCGCCCCGGTTTCCTCCAGTTCATTGTTTACCGATTTGATATAGCCGGGAGGCAAGATGCAATCCGAATCGAGAACGATCAGGTAATCGCCTTTGCTCTGTTTTGCTCCGTAATTGCGAGCATTGCCCGGACCGCCGTTCGGAATATAGAAATAGGAAACATCCAGCTTATCCTTGAAAGTCTCGACCACCTGTTGGCAAGTTTCCTTCGAGCCGTCTTCAACGATGACGACTTCGAAGTTTGTTTCACTCTGCCGCGTAAGACTGTCCAACAATTCTTCCACCTCGTTGGGGCGGTTGTAGACAGGAATGATAAGGGATAAATGAGGTGTTACCATATTCTAATCAATAAGTTTTATGCAAACATACATATATCTTTGCTTATAATGAATCAATGATTGATATAGATGATCTTTTTTCAACAAGGAACATATCTAATCCTTTCCTTTCTTTTCCATTTACGGGAATTTCTTTCAAAGCAACTTCTTGTATAAAGCAATATATTGCCTTGCAACCACTTCCTCCGTATAATTGTCCCGAACTTTCTTCACACAAGCATCCGAAAGAGCTTGTCGATCTTCATGCTCCAAAACCCACCGGATACCACTGGCAAGATCGTCGGCATCCTTATAATTGGCAACATAACCATTCACACGATGATCGATCATCTCCGGAATCCCACCTGTTGCAAATCCGACACAAGGAGTTCCGCATGCCATCGACTCCATGATCGTGTTTGGGAGATTATCTTCCAATGAAGGAATAACAAATAAGTCAGCACAAGAATAAGCTGTAACCATTGTTGAAGTATCTGAAATATATCCCAAAGAATTTACCTTAAAAGGCAACGCCTGACACAGTTCTTCCGATCCATTTCCCATTAAAACGATTTCTATTTTACCAGCATAGTATTGTTTTAAAATAGAACAAGCCTCTATTAAATAAGCAGCCCCTTTCCGCCTATCCGACAACTTGGCAGCAGCAAATAATAGTAATAACTTGTCTTTAGGCAACTGAAATCGTTCTCTCGAATCATTCTTCATTATCGGTTTAAAAACAGAAGTATCTATCGGATTTGGTATTGATGTAAACGAGGCTCCTTCCAATAGAGAACTTTTTTGTGCCATCTCTGTAATCCATTTGCTACAACCGACAAAATGAATTCTATTCAATCCTATTTGCCTTTTTTTATTATATGTCCAACTCGCCAAATCAAAAAGAGGTTTGGATACTTGCAATGGGCACCTGCTACATTTTAATTGATACTTCTTACACCCATCAGGATAATGACATATAGCTGTTGCAGGCCAAAGATCATGAAGTGTCCAAACAAAAGGCTTGCCAGAATCTATCAATCTTTCTAAGTCGGACACGGAAAGAAACCCCTGATTAATCCAATGAAGATGGATAATATCAACTCCTTTTATCAAAGGATGTCCGGACAGATCCGTTCCTGTATTGGCGATGGAAACCGCAAACAGATTCTTACGGTTTAAATGGTTACATAAAAAAATAATCAACCGCTCCCAATAAAATCGGAAACGGTTCAACCATGTGTCTTCCCGGACAAGCTTATCAACCTGCATCCCGGCCTGCTTTAAAGCCTTACTTAAACGTCCGGCAGCCACAGCTGCACCTCCGGTACGTTCGGATGTGTTTAAGATGACAATTTTCATTTTCCAAACTTTACATTCCAATATCCATTTTTGCGTGCACCCACCCTCTCTATAGCTCCTTTGTCTTTCAGATGCTTTATTATCTTACGTACATATTGCTCCGTCAATACTAAACGAATAGCCAAATCCGACTGACGGACATGAGGATCCGAACAAATCAAATCATACACATTCTGTTCTATTTCTGTAAGCTCATTTATCCGCTCATTTATCCGCTCATTTATCCGCTCATTTATCCGCTCATGAGAAAAAGTCAGGTATAAAAAACCCATTTTATATTCATAAACAGGAGCAGATAAACCTTCCGCCTTACATTTATCCATAATCCGCTGCGTTCCTCGTCCCCAACTTTCAATAAAACCAGCTTTATAAAAAATATCCGCAATCAACTTATTATACGGTCTTGATGGATGAGATCTGGATAAATCATCTATTGTAATATCCTGTAAACGAGCTTCATTCCCAATCACCAATTTATCATCATAAATTCGTATTTGGATTTCAGAAGAAACAAAATATTCACGATGAATAATCGCATTCAACAACGCTTCTCGTAGTGCCTCATACGGATAAACCAACTTCTCCCTCCGGTAAATACCTTCATACGATATATAGCTCAGCAGATACTTCGTACGCAATATATCCAGTGTCCGATCAACTTGCTGAATCAAGTTACCTTCCACTATATCCGTTGTCAATACTTCCGTATCAGAAAGGAATTTTCCGATTTTAATACGAGCCTGCAAAACATATTTCTGCACATTCTTACCAAACAAGACCACAGCAGCTCTTTTAAAACGGCCACCAACTATTAAATTCAATCGTTCCATCAAAACCAACATATCGGTCTCCTTCTCAATTGAAGGCACACGATCTTTTGCCAAGGTCTTAAACCGTTCTACCGTTTCCAAATCAATCTCATCTGCAGTAAAACCCTCTTCCACCATGCTTTCCCAAGTTAACCCCATCTTAGCAGAAAGGAACATATTCAACTGGTTTCCTTGCAATTCAGATGTAACACTCCCACTCCGGACATAATACTTCCCATGAACCGATATCGGCATAGCTGACGGTTGAAGTTCGATCGCAACGTATTCCTTTCCGTTCGTTTCACACAATCGGACGACAGGCATGATTCCCGTCTTTTGAGCAATAAAATTCGGAAGCTTTTCTATTAACACCTCAACCCTTTCCACTCCCACAACTCTTCCTTTGTCATCAATGCCGATATACAATGTACCACCATTTGTATTACAGAAAGCAGAAACATAACGAACATATTCGTCACGCCAGGATTCTTTAAATTCAATGAGTTGATTTTCTTTCATAGGAAAATTTATCTAAGATTAACGACCATTTCGCCAAATATATCATCAGAGAAGTTTAAATTCATACTATCCAAGAGATAATGACCTTCAAACTTTATGATATACATTACCATCTGCGATCTTCCTCAAAAAAACATAGTCAATAATATTCACTGCAAAGTAATGGCCATAATAAAGCTCTTATCTTCAACACTATATTATCTTTAGTCTTCGCATAAAATATTTCATTCCGTCTTTTGAAACATATCCGACTTGCTTTCAGCATTGAAGAGAACGATCCCTCAAACATACATTGAGAAAACAAAAGTGCATCTTTTACCAATTCATCCTGTATATTAGGATCAAAAGCAGATAAAAGATTGCCCATTACTGAAAAATGCATTCTAATCTTATCCCTCTTTTGAAAATATCCTATTATTCCACTACATATATAATTGAAGACATTAAAGATCGATCTATTGTAGTTTTTAGGTTTTGAATAAGAAAAGGCGTTGTTGTGCCTCCGATGAAGATTCAATATTTCCGGACAAACCACAATTCCTCCATACAGATTAGCAGCTAATGCAAGCAAGAGATCATACACTACATAATCAGTCTTGGGAATATGAGACAAAACAGATCTTTTAAACAGCATAGCATGTCCAGGAATAACGGGATAAAACAGCAAACGGAACACATTTGTGTTAGGTACACGACATTCAGCATAAGCTTCCACCCCATCACCAAAAGATCTACTTAAAGAAAAACACAAAGCATAATCTTTCAAACAGGCCATTTGTTTTTCAATCTTTGCCAGTTCCCAAATATCATCCTGATCAGATATTGCAATATAGTCTCCAGAAGCTTTTGCAAGAGCAACCATAAAATTAGGGTGCACTCCTAAACGTTTCGAATTTACAAACAAATGAATATTATCATATCGAATCATATATTCTTTTATTATATCAACAGTTTTATCTGTTGATAGATCATCATTAATGATGATCTCATAAATTGGGTATGTTTGTTGTAAAATAGAATCTAATTGCTGCCTAATATACTTCTCACCGTTATAAGTACACATGACAACCGAAACCTTCTCTATAACATCCATATACTAATTACTTATTTTTTTAAGATATACAAACTCATCATAAAGATGAAACATATCCATCTGTCATTATAAAACGTTCCCAATACTATGCCAATATTTTTTTGATTTTCTTCCAAAGCCTATGTGCCCATGTATATTTCAACCATTTTGCAATTAGCCCACCATTAATCTTATCTTGGAATCTTCGATGATTTTGAAGTAATTCTTCGTTATATCCATTAAATGGAATAAACTTCGTTGGTTGATTTCTCGTATCCAACTCTGGTTTTGCCCACCAAACATTTTTATTACCACAATGTTCACCAGTCCCATCAAATCCCCAATTTTGAGTTTTGGAGACAACAGGAAAGACTGAACACATATTGTGTTGAAACATGTGATAATAAACACGTAAATCTCCTGCTACAATTTCTTTTCGAGAATCTGCTTGTAAAATGCCTTTGATATAAAAACCAATAGAAGTAAACGCTTTATACTTCTTTGGATCTTTTTTCAATTCAGAATATCGATCAAAATAATCATGATTTACCGATTCCCAACGATCTTTCCAAGTGGCAATCCCCCATGGAGAATTACATGGATAGAAATAAACATCTTCATCATATCCTTTAGGTAATAAAAAAGGAGCTTTAAAACCGCAAATTGAAAAAATCCGCTTTTCATCCTTATAAAACACTAAAGCTTCATTCATATATTGAAGAAAATCAGAAGAAACAACAATGTCATCTTCAAGAGAAATAAATGAATCATAAATTTGCAATACATCATGAAATGCTGTTAAAATCGATTTATGTCCCCCCAGATTTACTTCACGAAATACAGGATAAACTCTCTTAAACCCTGAAATACTCTTAATATAAGCCCTAACCTCATTAATTTGTGAGGCATGCTCTTGTTTATATGCCGCATCTGAAATCACAAATAAATCACTATAACGAGCCAATTTATTCTGTTGCAAAGATTTAATACATCTTTTTAAATGATCCAGACGATCATAAACACTTATTATAATTGGAGCACATTCCATTATGCAATATTTATAATTAAAACTTATTCATAATACATTTAATTTCAAATCTCTTTTATCATAAAAAAACGTTCATCCGAATCATTATCTACTATTTTAAATCCACAATTACAATAACTCTTAATAGCATAAATATTACTTTTTAACACTTCGAGTTTCACTAACATACATCCGTTTAAATAGACTCTACGTTCTAAAAAAACATACATTTTCTTAAATAGACCTAGGCCTTTATAACCATCTAGCAAACTTACATGAGTAATATAACATAAAGGAGGTCTATTCATATAAAAAGCTATCATACCAATTAATTTTCCTGTTAGAGTTCTACAAGTTACAAAATCAGCCAAATCTGATATTTTTTTCGCTCGATTCTCCAAAAAATGATCTTCTTTGAAATCAGGAAAATCATTAGTTGTTAAAACAAAGAAATCTAAAACATCTTTCAGATCTAATCGTTCATTCTTGATAACAAATCTATCCATATGCCCCACTCTTTATACCAAATTTTAAACAAGTTTTAAAATCACATTAAAAGAAAGGCTGGGCATCAAGTGAGATCAATGCATTTAAGAGCTTTCTCGATGAATTTCAAGTACATTTTCCTACTTAACAATAAACATCTCAATATATAAGAAGCTCTTTCTTTTACCTCAAACTTTAACATCACTAACCCTGCATTTATGACTTATTTCTCTACAATTACTCGAACAAAATTATCCATATTACAAATCATATCAAGCATCTGTTTTGTATCTTCATACTTAATAATCAAAGTTCCTAATGCATCTTGCGCATCCCGAAATTTATGAACTTGATCTCCTTTTTTTATATCTGTAACAAATTCCACCAAATTATTCTTCTTAAAACCGTCTTCAAAAACAGTACCGACATATTTACCTGTCTCATTTGCATGAACCATATAATTAGACCAACAGCCTTTGGGAACCCTCATATGAAGATCACTACAGTCTTCCCCCATAGCAGCCTTTATAACATAAGTTACCAAATTTACTCCTGTTGTATATTCTGTAATTTGGGGTATTAAACTTCCTCCACTTCGAGCACCTAATTCCAATATATATATATTATCATTCTTATCTACAATAGCTTCTACATTATATGCTGTAGATTTCATTCCTAAAAGAGATATCAATCTTTGCAAATCAGAATGTAAACGAGAAACTATTGAATCATCCATCAAAAATGGCCAACATTCCCCTAAAGGAGCAAAATCCTTACTTACTTTACTACTATAATATTCATTTCCAAAACAATGAAAAACTAATTTTCCCTCAACACTAAAAGCATCCCCAGATATTTGATACCCCTTCTTCTCTATAAACTCTTCAATTAAAAAACGTTTATCACGAGAATAACTTAAGGCATCATCCACAAATGCCTTCAACTGGGATACATCTGTCATTTTATTAATGCCCTTACTCCCTGATGAGTCAACAGGTTTAATCATAACCGGTAACTTAAAATTATCTACCATAGACAAAGCTTCTTCATAAGAACTAAAGCCCTGTGCTTTAGGAACAGTAAAACCATTATCTGCTAAAAATCTTCTGAATAGATCCTTTTTGGATAAGATCTCTACAGATCTATATGGACTTGTCGGCAATCCCAATTTTTCACAAACATAAGCAGCCGTTGGTGCAGCCGGATCAGAGGCATACGCAACGATGCCATCTACTTGTAATCTTTTTGCTAATTCTAAAACTGCATTTTTATCAGTCGTACTAACATTATAATATTCATGTGCATATCTATGTCCTGGATTATTCGGCAAATAATCACAAGATATAACATAATATCCTAAACGAACAGCCTCTTTTATTGCGTATACCTGATAAAGAGAACCACCAAGCATTAATACTTTTTTCATAAAAAAAATTGGTTTATAAAAGTTTGTATTCTTTTTATACCTTCCTGAATTTTATCTTCTTTCAAAGTAAAAGCCATACGGACATAATTATCACAACTCCTTCCATATGTTATTCCAGGAACAACAGCAACATGAACAGTTTTTAGTAAAGCAATAGCGAATTCTTCCGACTTCATTCCTGTTCCAGAAATATCAACCATTAAATAGAAAGTAGCCTCAGGAGTCTCACAAGATAGTTTTGAAATTTTATTTATGCCTTTAACTAGAATATTTCTACGTTTAGTAAAAATATTTACCATATTTGCAGAATAATCGTCCTTTCCACTTAATGCTTCAATTGCTGCATATTGGGATGGTAAAGGTGCACAGGCTGCAACATTCTCTTGCAATTTTGTCATAGCAGCAATCACTTCTGAAGGAGCTAAAACGTAACCGATACGCCACCCTGTCATACAGAATTCCTTTGAAAGACTATTCACTAATATAGTCCTTTCACGCATTCCTTCTATATTTACAATACTTTTAAATTTAGAATCACCATAAATCAAACATTTGTAAACTTCATCCGAAATAATGACTAAATCATATTGTTTAGCTAAAGTTGCCAATGCTTCAATTTTCTCAACAGGAATTATCTTTCCCGATGGATTAGATGGAGTATTGATTATTATAACTTTAGTTTTATCTGTTATTGCTTTTTCTACATCCTCGACCTTAAACCCCAGTTTTTCTCCATCAGGATTATCAACTATAATCGGTTTTGCATGGCACATTTGTACCATTTGCTCATAATTCACATAATAAGGAGCAGGTATTATTACTTCATCTCCTGGATTTAAAAGAGAAAGCAAAGAAAGATAAAGACCCTCCATTGCTCCCACTGTTACAATTATCTCATCCAAAGGATTATAATCTATATGCTCTTTTCTTTTACAATATTGACTAATAACCTCACGAAGTTCTAATAGTCCTGCATTTTGAGAATAACGAGTTCTACCTTCTTGAATAGCTCTACATCCTGCATCCTTTATAGCCTGATGAGGAGGAATATCCGGATCACCTAAGGTAAAATCAACAACATCGTCATAAGCTTTTGCCAAATTAAACAGATGTCTTGTCAGAGAAGGTTTTATTGATTGTGTTATATTTGATAAATGCATATTTTCATACTTTATTAGAATCTATAATATTACTCAAAACTCTTTCTATATCAGCCTGATTCAAATTATGGTGCATAGGTAGACAAATCACCTCATCAGCCATTTTATATGCAATAGGCAAATTCTCTTTTCGAGAAGACTCCAAGCCTTTATATGTTGAGAATGTACTAATCAATGGATAAAAATACCGTCTACCATATACTCCTACTGATTTCATTTTCTCATATAAAGCATCTCTACTCATTCCATATTCATGTTCAGAAACAAAAATAGGGAAATATGAATAATTATGTTTTACACCGAAATTATCATCCAAATAGCGTATTCCACAAACACCTTTCAATGTTTCCCGATAACGTATAGCTACTTGATGACGCTTCTCTATAGCCTCATCCACATACTTCAAACTCAACAACCCATACGCAGAACGAAGTTCATCCATCTTACCATTAATACCAGGAGCAACAACCGTTGTTTCATTGGCAAAACCGAAGTTTTTAATGTAATCAATACGTTGTTTAGTCTGTGCATCATGACAAATCAAAGCACCCCCTTCTATTGTATTATACACTTTAGTAGCATGGAAACTTAATGTTGCCATATCTCCGGCATTAATGATAGAGACACCATCTTTTTCTACTCCAAAAGCATGGGCTGCATCATAAATAACCTTTAACCCATAGATGTCTGCTATTTCTTGGATACGTTCTATATTGCAAGGCTGTCCATAAACATGAACTGGCATAATAGCAGTTGTTTTTGGAGTTATAGCAGCTTCTATTTTCTCTGGATCCATATTTCCTGTTAAAGGGTCGACATCTACAAATACAGGCTTAATGCCATTCCACCAAAGGGCATGTGTTGTCGCAACAAAACTATATGGAGTTGTTATAACTTCTCCCGTAATTCGCATTGCCTGCAAAGCACATATCAATGGCAAAGTACCATTTGTGAACAGACTAATATAAGGGACTTTCAAATACTCACAAAGAGCTTTTTCCAATTCTTGATGATAAAATCCATTATTGGTAAGCCATTTACGCCTCCAGATATCTTCCAAATAAGGAGTAAACTCTTCTAAGGGAGGAAGAAGAGGGGATGTTACTGTTATTACTTTATTCATAATCGTATTCTTTTTAGCCGATCAAGTAAGCCATATCCTTTTTCTATTAAAAATGTTGTAGCCCAAGGTGTAGTTCGACTTAGTTCCTTACGATAACGACGTGCGAATCCATAATCAACAAGACGAATAGCGTCACTTTTTTCTTGATTAAAAATATTTTCAAAAAAATCTCTTAACTTTTTATCATATACATTCTTAATGTTCTCATAGGCAAACCATTTTTGGCGCAATTTAGATATATAGAGAGAATCATCCTTATCCAGTTGGATAATATAATCTATAGAACTTTGAACAGAATCAAAGTCCCTAATATGTATACACGAATACATATTAAAATCCTTATCCACATAAGGATCTCCATAGTATATGGGCATAGAATTTACAATCATTGGTTCTATTATCTTTTCAGTAGTATATCCTGAAGCCACAGAATTTTCTATTGCAATAGTAAACTTATAATTTTTTATAAAGTCTAATTTATTGGGGACTCTATAGCCTATATTATTTAAGAAAGCCCCACCTGAATCAACTCTCTTATATTTAGATATTTCCTTATAGAATTTTTCTCTAATAGGGTCAGCCCATCCAGAATTAGAATAAACAAAATTACAGAATTTTCTTTTACATAATTTTTCATCTATATTTTTATCTTCCATATCGTTTAATTCATTCCAAGAATAAATTAACCATAATGGGAATCTTAAATATCGATCTTCCAACGAAAGATAATAAAAACCTATACCATAATCGTATATATTAAAATCTGGAATTAAATTTTCTGCTGTATAATATATTTTTATGCAGTTTGAATATTTCCAATGTTTATAACCGAAACTTGAACAGAACAAATAATCCGGCTCATCACTGACAATTAGATGATAATATTTAGACAAATAATTATATATGAAAAATTTTTTATAATCAAAGTCCGGCCAAAAATCCACAAAACCTATTTTAATCGTTCGCATGCCCATTTCTTTATCTTTCTACAAAATCTTTTAAATGAATATCTATATTTCAACTTTATTTTTTTATCCCGTAAGGCCCATATAGGATTTTCAACACTTTCACATATAAAAGAATACGGAAATATCTCAACATCTCGAATTTTAGACATAATAGAAAAGACACTCTGATCATGCCTGTTCTCTATAAATCCATCTAAATTAGGACTAACAGACGGTGTATCATCTATTAAAGAAAAATGGTCAAAAACAGCTAACCATTTCTCCACAAATTCAATATTTATCGGATCTTTACGAATAAAAAATGTCGTTGCTGCTCTTTGAGGAGATTCTACAATTTCTTTAATATCTCGGACATTAAAAAAATCCAATAAATCTCCCTTTGTATAATATTTTTCTAAACAATCTATGGTAAGTTCAGAAACTAACAACCCAGAAGGACTCTCAGATGTTCTATTTACAAAAAGTTCAAAGATCTCATTCCCTTTTGAATTAATCCAACATCCGGCATCCATATAGAGAAGAATTGCTCCATCCGGTATTTTTTTTAATGTTTCCAATATAACATAAGGTTTCCAAACCCAATAACCGAAACCACGGCCTCCTTTTATCAATTGCTCTCTGAACTTTTTTAAAAACAGATCACCTAACAAATGTTCATCATACAAAAATACTTCCTTAAAAAATAATGAAGCCTCTGCTTGCCTTCTTACTCTTTCCAATGTAGGAGACATTCTTGAGTCTGCAAATGAACATAGATATACATTTTTCATCTTACCAAATTTTCCATTTATCAGAATCAACACAAATGGTTTTCTTTGGGATACGCATACCCAAAAATAATCCCGGATTTGCTGTATATGTCCCTATAAAACACAAAGAAGATGCCATAATATCCATTGCTGCAAAAAGGCGAATTAATTTTCTCCTTTTCTCTATTGGATCTTGTTTGACAAATAATGAATTATTGTATCCACTATCCTTTTCTTCACAAAGAGTCCAAAAACTATAATTAGGATACTTTATCTTGCACTCTTTGTAAATGTTGTAATCATCTGTAAGTAAAAATATATTATTACATACTAACAAATTAGATTCTTCAAGTTTCTTAAAATAAGTATCAATAGAAAATAACTGATGCTCAAAAACTTTATCTCCTCCCCTAATGTGCATACTTAAGTACACTAAAGGTAAATTCAGCTTTTGAATAATTTTTTCTATTTCAGATTTGACTGCTTCATTATAGTGCCACGTCATATTTAAGAAAGCACCACATGCATTTCTAAAATCTCCATGAATATTTAATTCTGGAAAATCGTAAAAACGTTTCTGAGAAGCACTACTACGTGCTTTTCCGTAAATATCTTGTGTTAGTAAAGATTTATTCCAAAAATAGACATAGGGTCTCAAATTATCAAATAGAGATATTTTCTGATTTTTGAATATAGACTTTACTAAATATCTCCAATCAACTGTTTTCTGATGAATACTCTCATCATTTATCACTTCTTCACAGAATGGTTCAAAAAAATCAGTCCAACCATTCTTTACTGCGAAATTAGCATGCATAGAATCCAATCTAAATCTAATTTTATGCTGCATGCAATATAACATACAAACAAGCATATTATTATATTCAGAAAAGAAACCACCACTTATTCCTAATCTAAAAATCACAGATTTATCAAAAGAATTATTCAGCCTAATATAATTATTTATATCATTCATACTACACTACTTTTTTTCAAAAGGAAATATACGCATTCTTTAAAAATAATAGAATTTCCATAATTCATAATAGCTATGTATAAAACAGAAACAATGAAAATTTTCAACGCTAATAACAAAAAAATATTTTCTATGAAGAACAAAACATAATGACAAACTATAATTGAAACCAAAATTGATACAAAATATGGTATTATATCTTTTATCACAGAAAACAAATTTATACTTACAACCCTATTTGTGATAATATGCCACAACAAAAGCCCAATTACATTAGCTATTACAAATCCAACTACCATAAAATAAATACCAAAGTAAGAAAAGCAAACTATAAACAACAATTGTAAAGTGCTATTAATCACTACTCCATATAAATACAAGTCAGACTTACCATGTGAAATTAATAAATTTGTATACAACGACTGTAAATACCAAAAAGCACCCCAACAGCAAAATATTTGTAAAAAAAGAACACTTGGAGACCATTTTTCACCTAAAAAGATGAGGACAAATTCTTTTGCCACAAAAGCAAATCCAAACATTAACGGGAATGAAATAAAAGCTCCAAAGCGAACCATTTTTCTAAACATATTTCGCTGCCTATCTTTGTCAGCAACAGATTGTACTAAAACAGGCTGTGCAACCCCATTGATCATACCTCCTACAAACGAATTACCCATTCCCATCCATTTTTGTCCTTGTGAATAGAACCCAAGTTGTCTTGGACTATAGAATTTCCCCAAAATAACAGAAAATATATTATTACTTATCTGAGTAAATACATTTGTAACTATTAATTTTGAACTAAATCTAAACATAGATTTTAAAGGTCTCCAATCTATCAAGAATGTGGGATTCCAAGGAGAATAACAAAATTTCAACAACGAACCTATTCCTATGTAAGCTGTAGTCTGTATTGCCAACCCGTAATAAGCAAAACCATTCAAAGCCAATAACACACCAATAGTACCCGAACAAATTAGTGATATGATATCAATCTTTGCTCGTTCCTTAACCATCAGAGTCTTAAACATATAAGCATTCGATGCAATTCCAAAGCCTCCAAACAAGAAACTTAAAAAGACAATACGAGACAAACCTATTAATTCCGGTTTATCATAAAATTGGGCAATCAATGGTGCACAAAAGAAAAGGATCAAATAGAACAATACACCTGTTAGCGTACTAAACCAAAACACGGCATTATAATCCTCATGTCGTATCTCCTTTTGATTGGTAAGTGCCGCAGTAAAGCCGCTCTCTTGAATCGTTGAAGCAATCGCGCTAAAGATTGCCAACATTCCAACCATTCCGTAATCGGACGCATCAAGAATACGGGCTAACATAAGGCCGAACACCAAGTTCAACACTTGTTGCGCCCCATTGCTCAGCCCTCCCCAAAAGAGTCCTTTGGCTGTTTTTTCTTTCAGAGTTTGTTCTGCCATTTATTTTTTCTATTTCCCTTTTTCCAAGTCTTTCTATTCTTTCAAGCAGAAAGTGTAATAAGTTTCTCCATTTGCTCTAAGAATTCCACGGTTTTATCAATGAACGGCAATACTTCTTCCTCTGTTGCATCATACAAATCATCATAATCACCGGATTGGCGTAATTCATATAATCGAGAAAACAATCGACCGTATTCTCTTGTCAACAAATCTTTAGTTACAAACTGCGAACCTATCAAATGAATAACACCTCCATGCGTTTTTGCCATCAAACCTTTATCCAATAATAATGCCGAGGCCATGTGGAAAACAGCATAATAAAGCCGATTTCCTGCTAAATTCCAAAATCCTAACTTGGCAACCTCACGCGCTTCATTCAAACTTGCATAAGCTTTCTGCCGACGATAATTTATTATCGCCACCTTTTCATCTATCGTCAACATAACTCTATTCCTTCCAACTCTACATTCTTATAAAAAGGTGAAACTTTTCTTTTTACCCAATCATTAACCGTATAAAGTATAGGATGAATCTGGACATCGATATGCCAACCTAATTCAAAAAAGGGATAAGAATAAGTATCATGATCCGATTTTTCCAACTGTTCTTTATCCAAGAGAAGCAACAGATCCCAATCAGAATCCAAACGAGCGTCCCCTCGGGCTTGGGAACCAAACAATATAACACGTGCTCCGGATGGCAGTACTTGCTTAGCCGTCATTCGTATTGCTTCCATTACCTCTGTTTTTCCCATATTTTATGCTTTTTTATTTCACTTTGAATAGTTTTTTTTAGTACTTGTCGGATATTTTCATCATCTAACTGTTGTTTCATATCTTTATCCGACTGATACATACTTTTGACCCGGATGGCTCGGCTTATCCGGTATTAAAGGGATTAACAAACCATATTCAACCAAGTCACTCACATACTGTTTGATGTTCTTTGATTGATAAGATACTCCCAAATAAGACAATATTTCCCGACTACTATGAGCTTCCCTGCAATAACACAAAACAGCCTCTTGCCTTTCCGATAAATTATGACCATCAAATCGGTTGGTAACAGGGTTGGTAACAGGGTTGGTAACAGGGTTGGT
>UMLO01006674.1_pt1 | contig 18745 bp, 10 predicted proteins | sample 1966551 | NCBI WGS metagenome assembly UMLO01 (sample SAMEA4836201, study PRJEB28245) | human gut metagenome | biome: gut microbiome; material: fecal sample | place: Denmark | collected 2008
TTTGAGGATGAGGCGCGTATCATATATGTGAATTCCAAGATTAAGGATGAAACAAAACTTGGACGGCTGATGCGTGATTTCAGCTGTACAAACGCGAAGGATATGCATAACAAGGCCCTTGCGGACCGTGTCCGGTATTTTAAGGAAGATGAGAGAGGAGTGGCGATTGTGTGTCGCGAAATGGAAATCATGAGAAATCAGGCACATGAGGAAGGCGTTGAACAAGGTAGCATTATGCGCCTAATTAAGCAGGTCTGCGCAAAAATGCAGAAATTTTCCTCCGTAGAGGAAATCGCAGATGATCTTGTCGAACGGGACGTGCCTTTGATTCAGAAAATTATGGATGTAGCCCCGGACTTTGCTCCGGATTACAACGCTGATGCTATTTATAAAGCATTAAACTTGCAGAGTTGCCGAAACTCTCTTTGTGGAGAAACATTACAGCAAAAGATATTTCCCTAAGAGCTTCCCTGAGAGGAGGCTCTTTTTAATTTACCTCAAAACTTACTTTTTAAAATCCACCTCAAAACTTACCAAGCGCCGACCTTCGACGCATACCGCCTCAAAATTTCGTGTTTTCCGTGACATTTTAAAAGCAGCGCATCGACATACTGATGATGTAACGATTAGCATGAGGCATTGAGAAAGGAGAAAATTATAATGAGAGGCAAAAATAGAAAAGTAGAAGTAACTGTTCCGCCTTTACATTGCCACTATTATCACGTATAATAATAATAGCGTATTATTATATGTGATCAGATTGAAAGTGTAGAAGAGAAGGAGGTCTTATAATGCTTGAATACCTATTCCTTTCCAAACAAACGACGGTATATAAAACAGCGAAAGAGCTAGGGATTCCATATACCGCAATCAATAGAATTGTAAAGGGCACGACAGATCTTGGTAAAGCGTCTGTCTCATTACTGGTTAATTTGAGTAAATATTTGAAAGTTTCCATGGATGACCTATATAGTGAATATCTTAAGGACAAATATATTCGGGAGTCGCAATGGAACGCTTTCATTAGTAACCTTCAGCATCAAATAAAGTCTGAAGGTGACTTAAGTTTTATTAGATTTTGCATTACTTCTCATTTCGCTGAACGATGTTTTTTGAGCAAGCAATATGACAAAGGCCTGTATGTTGTGGCCACTGTTGATTATTTATGCCGTATTTCAAACATACCGTTATATAGCGGATACGATGAAATGAGAAAATGGAAGCTGGAGGAACCTAAATACCCTGAAGACATTGAGCAACTTCATGATACTGAATTAAAAGAAATGCTTAAAAGAAAATGTATGGAAGAATGTTTACCAGAATTTAAACGAGCTAATATTATGGAGAAGGGAGTCAGACATGTCATTTGATTTTATGATGCGAAAAGAAGATATGGACAAATACCTCAATGAGTTGGCAAAAGAGTTGAGAAAATTCGAGGGCAGAAATGCACATTTTGAAATTGTTATTGCTGGAGGCGCTTCAATCGTACAGAATTATACTTTTCGCCAGATGTCAAGCGATATCGACGCCATGATCAATGATCGCGCCATCAGAGACGCAGCTCGCCGTGTCGCTGATAAATTTGATCTTCCTATGGATTGGATAAATTCGGATTTTGAACATACGCGATCATATACTCCGGCATTACGAGGATTCTCAAAGTATTACCGAACCTTTTGCCATGTGCTCGAAGTCAGAACAATAGAACGGGAATATCTGATAGCGATGAAATTGATGTCAGGACGTTTATATAAAAACGATTTCTCCGATATTATAGGCATCCTTTCAGAATCACGGCAAAAGGGGCATCCTATTTCAAAAGAAATGATTAGTGCTGCTATGACCGATTTGTACGGAGGATGGGATGCTGTAGACGAAACTTTTAAAGAGCTTTTTGAAAATATTATCACACAGTACGAAAACAATCCGGAACTTTATTCGAAAGTACGACGAGATGAACAAATCGCTAAAAGTACATTGCAATATATCGAAGCAAACTATGAAGGTGTGGTCAAGGAAGAAACAATTCCTCAGATCCTTCGAGATAGCGCCAAGACAAAAGACATATTTAAAATTACAGGAAAACCAGAGCATGAACAGTCATTCATTCAGAATCTGGATGAACTAATGCAAAAGAGCGGTGAAACAGTCGAGGAGCAAGATAACATCGGTGCAAGAGACAAGGAGGAGGATCTGGAACGTTGATTAGGGTACAGATTAGCCTACTTACGTCGGCGCTTACGTTCTGGCGAAAATTAACCTAAAATGATATTGCGAAGGCGGGTCTCCCAATTTATGAGGAATCAGGCATGTGAGGAAGGCGTTAAAAAAAGGTAGCATTATACGCCTGATCAAGCAGGTCTGCGCAAAAATGCAGAAATTTTCCTCCGCAGAGGAAATTGCAAATAATCTTGTCGAACAGGACGTACTTTTGATCCAGAGAATCATGGATGCAGCCACGGACTTTGCTCCGGATTACAACGTTGATGCTATTTATAATGCATTAAACTTGTAGAGTTGCCAAAATTCTCCTTGCGGAGAAACAATATTAAGATGTTTCGCTAAGAGCTTCCCTGAGAGGAGGCTCTTTTTTTGATACACCTCAAAACCTGCTTTTTGACCAAAAAGTGTTATCCGCAAAAAAACATCCTCACTCAATTAGACATACTGACACCAAGATCAACCTCAAAGGGGATCTGCCTCAATCAGGCCTGGAATGATTTTGCGTAAAAGACAGGTCTGTTGACAATCCATTCTACAAAGAAAAAGAAATAAAGAAAAAACAGGAATGAGAGAAAAAAATATGCATCCGAACCAGTTTTTTAATCATGTAACGATGTTGAATGAGTCATTTATTCCAGGTGGCGCTCAGGCGCTTTTGGCGTCAGCCCATCCAAGGAACTTCCTGCCGGTCCCGGTGCAGCTTCCAGTATACCGAATCAAAGTCCGGTTCCAAACAGGAAAAGGGGTCTACAAGACAGCGGAAAAATACGCAGTATTGCCGCCCGCTTACGATAATCCGGAATTCATCGACGAGTGGCTCAACATGTTCCTGGAAGACTATAAGAATGAGAATAAAAGGGATATGATAGGTCTGGAACTGGACGGCTTCGAGCAACTCGGAAACGCCGTCCTCACAATTGGTTAAGAAGATCCATCGTGTGCGTAACGCCTTTCATTAGGAAAGGTTGCCGCGATGATCCGGGATGCGGATCGTTGGCATGGCCGGATCGAAAAAATATGTGACAGCGGCGTAAAAAGACACTCACCAAGCATGGCTTTACCTCACCTCAAACGAAATCGTATGAGGATGAGGAAAGTACATGATGGAAAGGAAAAAAGCCAATACACTCGAAGAATTGCTGAAGGACTGTCCGCAGAATCTTGCGATTTTAAAGATGTTTACAAAAACATGGACAGTGGTGAATGACCCATTGTATGAGCGTATCGCCTGTAAGATCTCAGGTGGATCAGACAGTGATGTGATGCTGGACGTCATTTGGCGGTGTGACAAAGAAAGCAAGGTAACTTATGTGTGGTTTGATACCGGCCTGGAATATCAGGCGACGAAAGATCATTTAGTATACCTGGAGGCGCAGTACGGCATTCAAATACAGCGAGAAAGAGCCGTTCTGCCGATTCCGTTGTCTGTAAAAAAATATGGAACACCGTTTATCAATAAGCGCGTTTCCGATTATCTGGAACGCCTGCAGCGGCACGGTTTTCAGTGGGAAAATGAGCCGTATGAGCAGCTGGTAAAGAGCTATCCGAACTGCCAGACAGCCTTAAAATGGTGGTGCAACGCCGCAAAATCTGAGCAGTTCCGTATCGCGCACCATAAAGAACTGAAGAAATTCCTGATCCGGGAGAAACCATCCGTGCAGTTTTCCTGCAAATGCTGCGAATATGCGAAGAAAAAGGTCGGTGACCGGGTAATGAACGAAGGAAACTTCGATCTGGATATCATTGGTGTCCGAAAAGCAGAGGGCGGGCCGCGCGCTACTGCATACAAAAGCTGTTTCGACCGGCGTTCCGAGAACTGGCAGGAGGATAGGACCGGATGGGATACCTACCGGCCGCTTTTCTGGCTGACGAATGACGACAAACGGCAGTATGTGGAAACGTACCAGATCACCCATAGCGCATGTTATACCCGGTACCACTTAAAACGCACAGGCTGTGCCGGATGTCCGCTTGGACGGGATATCCAAGCAGAGCTGGAAGCGATCCGGGAATTCGAACCGAAATTTTATGCAGCGTGCATGCATACGTTCGGCGCTTCTTATGAATTGACTGAGCGGTATCGGAAGTTTAAAGCGAAACAGGTGTAACTCAAATGATCAGCAATTCCGACACAACAGAAAAGTGGTGTTTAACCTAACAATTAAACACCACTTTGTTTACAGTCTGAAGAACTCACTCCACCTAAAATTCTTATTTTTATGAAACGCTCTGATTCCAAATCACTTCCGGATGACGGTTGTTCTTCATGCAATCACACAGGTACAGGTTAATAAGTGTCTGATATGGTATACCAACTGCATCGGACTGATTCTTAAAATACGCAATAACATTTTCATCAAGATTGATGGTTACCTGTTTCTTATTCGTTTTTGCATACGGATTTTTTCTCGGGTTTAAGTTCGCAATATCATATTCTTCACGCATGATCTCACCTCCAAAATGGTTGCTCATTGTAAATATTTTGCTCTGTTTTCGTTGCCTTTCTTGCGGATATGATTCTGATTTTTTCATCTTCTCCACGATAGCAATGGCTGACAATACAAACACCTTTCCTATCGGTCATACCTATAATCAGAAACCTATCTTCTTCAGAATGATCCGGATCATCAAACAGAATCGCATATTCATCCTCGAAAACGGTCTGAGCCTCTTCGAAAGAAATCCCATGCTTTTTTTTGTTTTTGGTATTCTTTTCTTCGTCCCATTCAAATAGCATTTCTTCACTTCCTTTATAATTATATTATAATTATAATATAATTATTTGTCAAGACACCTCAAAACTATCCTATATATTCATCTTTAACCATATGTTATGGCCAGTTTTGCTGCACAAAATGAACACTGAATTTGTGAGCTAAAGTGGGTTACAAAAATGGAACACCTCGAGTCGCAAGAATTCCAAAAAACGTTATCCGCAAAATGGGTTAACGTTAGTGGAATGCATTTTGGATATGTTCCCAAAAATATCCAAAATAGAAAATGTATATCTTTATACAATCACAGAACTTACTCACTTGTTTATAGATATCAAGCATATAAGGCCGGTCACGGGATCTCACCTCAAAATTTTTGGAAAAAATCCCCTGAAAAAAATCGATCGCACCAATAGTTAACGAGGGGGAAATCTTGGAAGAAAGTAAAACGGCATCGCGCGAAGTGATGACCAAAAAGTAAGATAAAGCGTTGGGTCATTGTTGTGCTTGCGCATTGTAATTTTTAAAAGGAAAATAACAGCCAACTTGTCACATACTGAAGAAAATGAACATCGAAAGGAGACCAACTATGGCAGCACCAGATCCGGAAGAACGGAAACTGATTGAACATTGTAAGAATTATATCGTGGCCTGTGGGATCCTGCGCGGGATCCAGTATGAAAACATCGCTTCCATGCAGGACGCGATCAAAAAGATTGCGGATGCCTATCAGGTGGATTTAACAGTCGGAGAGGGCCGGATGAAATTTCGGGAGAGCTGTCGGAAAGCAGCCTATGAATACCTGGAAGGAGAAGGGATCATCGCAAAGGATGATGTTTTAGGGAAGAACTCGGATGGAACCGATAAGGTCACCTACCATATCGTACCGGGAAAGGAACAGGATTACAAAGACGCCATCTACCGGGCGGAGCATCAGCGGAAGAACGCGAGAAACCTGGGGCATTTCCTTGCCGCAGCGGAAAAGGCAAAGGATACGGGCGATCTCCTGATGAAATGCGTCCATGTCCTGGGACTGTCTCCGCAGCCGGCCATCCGGCTCTTTGGCCATGTGACGGCATTCGCTTCCAAGGTATCCGATATGGCGGACCAGTTCGATGAGACGAAAGCGGATATCGTAAAGCGTGCCGCACAGGCAGCGTCGGATGCAGTGTACGGGACGGCAGACCATGCCGAGGAACTGCAAAAGGGCATTGGAAACGCAAGGGATGTTGCTGTACAAATCGCCAAATCCGCAGATGAGATTCTATACAAACAGGCATGCGTCCCGACAAATTCCATCCAGGAAGCCCGCTTCACGAAACGGATGAAGAAATCGGCTGATAAAACGTATGAACGCGTCATGACACCGCATCCGGAACGGAGACAGAAGCTCTGGGAGATGGCAGAGACCCTGCGCCATATCACGGACGGACGCCAGGAGGATATCTTTGCGGCATTCGCGGATCTGGATGAAGTGCTCCGCCCCGGGCAGAAAAAGATCACAAAAGACGATATCAGCCAGACAGCGAAGGATGATACCCGGTTCCGGCTGGGCGATGTGAATCCGTTTTTAGAATCCGTCTGCCGGACACCGGAGCTGCTCAAAAACCAACTGATGGCCATGAGAAGTTTCCGCTTCTTAGACAAGCTGACAAAACGGAGATCGGAGCGCCTTGCGACATGTCTGATGCCGGAGCCTGTTTTCCTCTGGTACCGGAACCGCCTGGCAAGAAAGGAATCCCTCCATTATGAGCGTGTCATGCAGAAAGAATCCGTCAAAAACAGTCGTTTTGACCAGGCGCAGATCGGGATCGCGCATTTCAATGCCACTCATCAGGAGCAGGGCAGTGCCCAGGCCAGGGGAGAGAACTACGCGTACGAATACGCAGGCTTAAACGTATACCGGTGCGGTCGGTCCGGGTTCCTGGTATCCTCCATGCATCTGTTTCGTATGAATACCTTGGACCGGATCTGGGCGATGGCATACATGAAAGCCGGGATGATCGAAAGCGTACAGGGTGTCCGTTACCTGGGGAGACCGAAGGATGAGGCCAGCATGGGGTATGGACGCAGCGAGGTACGCCGGAGGGCGGAAGCAGTCTTCCATTCCTACGTGGACGGGAACCCGATGCATGAATTAAGCCGGGTCTGCGATCAGATGGAAGCGGACTTTATCGGAGAACATTCTGCCATGATCGACCGGATCGCGGCGGAACGGGAACGACAGGGGCTGACGCCTTTGCAGGAAGTGTCCCACCTCAATGAGAATTTCGATAATGCCCGGGATGACGGCCAAAAAGACCATGCGGATGTGGAAGTCGTGGACGCGGCAGAGATCGACGGGCTGGATGTCACGACTCTTCGCAAAACACTCGGGAAGGACGGCTTTTTCATCCGCGACAACGGAAGCGTGGCGCTTTATCTCTTTCAGGAAGATAAAGGTGTGGTCGCACTCGTGGATGAATGGGAGAACGTCACGGACATGCGCCTGACCCTGGACGGATACCATTGGGACAATGAGACAAAAGATGTGTTCAAGAAACGCTATGCAGAAACAAGGGATGGTCTTTTAACTGATAAAGCCCTGCACTGCATAGGTACCAGGATCCACGAACAGAGTATTGCGCGGATCCTGCGTGGACGCTGGGAACCATTTATCGCAGATGCACTGAAAAACGGATGCGAAGCGCAGGCCAGAAGCACAGAGCGGGGGACGGTCTTGGAACTGACGGACAAAAGGACCGGAGTATCCATGGAAGTCTGCGAACAAGATCCGGAGCCCGGATATCACGGGGCGACCGTGACGCGCTTTGCAAAGGAAATTGCCGAAAAAGAATTCCAAACCGTTATCCGGGAAGCGGGGCTTACAGAAGGTGACGTAAATCGTTGTATGGTTTCAACAGAGTCCCTGTCACCGGCAGAACAGAAGATCCTGGCGGTAGCCGATCCGCAGGGACAACTGGGAGCATTCACAAAACAGGCGGAACGCTTCTTAACCCATGTGGATGCGAAAGAAATCTTACATGCGGATCAGAGGGAGAAGGCAATCTCAGGGTTAAAGGAAATGCTCGCACCGGAACGTGCGGATGAATTACGTACGATTTCGGATCATTATCAGCAAAAACTGCGGGACTATCAGGAGTTAAGCCGGACGGATCCTATTTTAGCCTGCTGCCGAATCGTGGTCCCAGACTGCGAAAGAACAGAACGCGGAGTCATTGGGCGTACAAATGATGATGCTGAATTTGGTTTAACGGCAAATGGCCGTCCATTATTTGGCAACGACTGCGCACCGCAGATTTTACAGAAAATTGTAGAGATGCAGGAGGTAGTCGTTCAGCTGGGGGTAGCATCTTATGACGCACATGGGTGTTTTGCGTGCGATGAGATCGCACCTGAAACGGAGGAATTCAGAGGCGCTGAACGATAAGTTTTGTGAGGGCGTGCGATACAATCAAGATATTTTTACAAGTATGGGTACTGTGTCTGCGTCCAACGGTTGCGCATTCGGGGCCATTTTTGACCACAGGAAGACATGCTGCCAGGAGGTCCGATCAACAGTTGCGAAGGCGGAAAAGCATATGCCATGATGGCGCAATGCCTGAATGAGTTTAAAAGGCGTGCTGTTTAGGGGTGTTCCCTGAGAACACCCTGTGGCATTCTTTCAAACATCTAATTTACCAAACTTAAATTCGTGACCTCGAAAGAATTCAGTAGATGCCGATTCTTCTTGCTTCCATGATAACGAAATGCGTTTTGTCGCAAAAGTTGTACAATAATTGCGACAAAAACATTCCGACACAGTCAATTGCTTCAACACCGCGATAGCTGATCAACGCTGCTACCCTCTGACTTCATTATATCACAAAATGGGAAAAAGCACTTTCCAGAACGTATGATCTATGATACAATGACAGAATGAGATGTCACCATAACGGTAGGCGGCTTGGACCCTCTGGCTTTGCAACTGATAACCAGGAGGGTACATATTTTTGAGCCCTCCTTTTTGTATATGGAGGGTACAGATATGGATATGATTGAGATACTCAAGGCGGTTTTAGAAATCGTCGGCGGACTTGCGCTGATCGGCGCATGTGTCGCCATTTCCGTAAATGTCAAAATCGTAATTCACCTTGAGAAACCAAGGAAAACACGAAAAAAGTCAAAAAAATAACCGCCCCCAGTTCCCCAACTTAGGCGGTTATTTTTTAATCATATAAGTTAGAGGACCAACCGTCTATCGGTGGCATCTCTTCTGTTATCTATACTATACCATCCAGCTCGGAAAAATGCAAGTCTTCTAAAAAATCCCCGGCAAATTTGGCAAATTTCTGCTGCCACGAAATAACAAAAAGCCGTGGCGGGCTAATGCCTCTGCCGCGGCTCTTTATGCTACGCAAAACGATTATTTGAATTTTACGCAAACCCCAAAATCGTTCCAGCTATCGACACGAGAATCGGCGCCGCCTTTTTCTCTGTCGTATCCATGGAAATGATTGTATACTAAATTGCCGAAAGAATAACTCGTCATACTCCAGGAATATCCAATTCCAATATCCTGATAGCGGTACTGATTCGGGTCTACATGATTTTTATCCGGTACATCGATACTGGTCGCTACATACATGCAGCCTTCACAATGCGCTACCTCACGTCCGCCAATCTCCAAAACGCCATGCTTATTCACATAATAACCATCCGGAGTGGTGGTATCCGCAAGAAGGTATCCTTCGTCATTTAAAGCAATCGCTTCGACATCTACGTTGTCGTATGCTAAGAAATACCAGCCACCATGAGTACGCGTCCATCTGGAACCAACGGCTGTTTGAAGCTTGATGTTTGTGACACCATTTTGCCACTCTGGTTTTGTAGTATCAATATACCAATTATAACGATCTTCTTTTGAAACACTACTGGAATTCAAGTAACCACGATGCAAATAATCAACAATCTCTTTCGAGGATGGTCTGCTTGTATTAGTTGTAGTTACCGTACTCTTCGTCTGCACGACACCGTTCTGCATCCACTGACCATCTGCGTTTACCTGATACCCGTCTGGGGTTGTGCCGTTGGTCGCGATATAGCCGTTGCCGTCGAAGTAATAACATTCAGCAACGCCATCCCCATTTCCGTCAATCCACTGCCATCCGTTTGCATACCAAGCACTGTTGTCAGCATTGGTACCATACCACCAGCCAGTATGATTTTTCTGCCAGCCGGCCGCAAAAGCCGGAACCGCCGCCATAACACTCATCATCAGTGCTGCAGAAAGGACGGCTGTCATTTTTAATCTTTTTTTAAACATAAATAATCCTCCTTTTTTCTATTCGATCCTCTATATATATTATACGACATTTACCGCCGTTTCCCAATAAAAAGATCGAATTTTTTATTTTCGAATTCAGTATGTATGATTTTAATCAATGTGCATTTTTGCGGATAACACTTTTTGGTCATTTATATCATCAAAAGCCTTGAAAACCGCGTGATATAAAAGCTTAATTTAAAATTTCCAAAAATGGCAGAACAATCAATAAAATAAGACATACTGAAAATACGGATATTTTAAAGAGAGGAGACGACTTATCAGATGAAGAAGATGAAACGGGTTACAGCGGGGTTCCTCGCTGCGACTTTAGTACTCGGAAATTCCATGGATGCTTTGGCAGCTTCCGGATATGGGCAGTTTCATAATGCAGTCACCCTGCCGTTTGCAGAACGGACCTTTGCAAGCGATGCACAGAGCCAGATTGATGCAGATATGGGCGGTGGCGATCGAGCTGGCACTTGGGTGGCCACAGGCCTTGCCGAAGAAATGACCAGTACCCTGCGAAGCTCCAGTGCCCCAAAAGGCATCCAGGAACCGTTAGGTTATGGCAAATGGTGGTACAGAAAGCATGGGGATGTTGGTGTAAAAGAAGTCACATATTTTAAAGATCGTACCAAAAAAATCAACGTGGATTTTTCCAAGCTTGCAGGGCATTACAATTCCTGTATTGAAAACCATGTTTCCAATGAAGTCAGTACCACGCAGACCAATGGGGTAAAATACGAAGGGCAAATCGGATGCCAGGCATTTGCAAATTATGCGTATTTACCGGTTACAGGAGCCTATCCAGATTTTATTGCGCAAAGTTACGGAGACCCACAGACGTTAAAATTTAAGATGCTTTTGATGTCACTGCTTCATGCGAACCATCCGATCCCGTCGGGCGCAGAATGGGATTCCAGATGGGACACCCAGTACAGTATCATGCTGTTTTATTTTACACGTATTGTAGAAGCAAATGGATTTAGAAACGGCGTGTTATCATCTCCGGAAGCGGATTATAACGAATTGTGCGCATTTGCCCGTGGCGACATTGTTATGAAGTATATCAATCCAAATAATGCCGGGGAGAATCTTTTTGATGATTTTATCGGGAACCCGGAAGTGAAGGATTACTTTGTCAAACAATGGAAAGCAGCCGCATTTCTGACATATTTTGGTTATGAAATTGCAGATGGCAGCAATTCCGGCGGTTCCTCCGGAGGAAAGGCATCGAGGGGACCGTCAGATGGCTCCGGCAACTCCCCGGGAACACTGGAAACCGGTGTGGCGATCACCTTGCCTCTTACTCCGACTGCACCGAGCGCAGATGGCGGATACGAACGGCATTTTGATTATGGGGTTGCAAACTCCGTTGATGATGTGCCATTAAGCCCGGCACCGGATATTATCCGCGATTATTTCGCAAACCTTACGGTAAAATTACCGTCAGACAGCAAGATCAAATTCACGAAATCCGGAACACAGTTGATCTTCACAGCCCCGACTGCAGAGGAACTGGATAATGGGCTTGGCAACCTGGAGATCCTGCTCGGTGAAGACGGCAGTGCATTCCGCGAAGAGTCAAAGACAATGGCTCCCGGCGGCCTGGTATCCATGCGTTCTGCGTCTGCGTCAGAAGATATGACCGATCTGGCGATCGGCGGTGGTCAGCTGCGCTTCGGCGGATATACATTACCGTTCAAGGCGACTCCCGGACACTATAGCGGCGGCGGAGGGGAGACGCTTCCAGACGAACCAACCCCGATTGTCCGTTATCAGCATACGGAAACATTCCAGGCGGACTATACGGTTAATTTGAGAAAATTCGATTCTGAAACCGGAAAGGGATTAAAAGACTCCCATTTTGATATCCTAGAGGCATTCCCGGATGCGGATGGACAGCTTGGCTCCACGGAGCTTGAATCCGAAGAAAACTGGGGCAATGACAACGGCAGCCAGTTTTTAAAATGGGATGGATGGGACTATGGTTCCGGAAATCCGGATGGCGATCAGGGAAATGATCCGTGTAACATTGATGATGACGTAACGGATACCAATGGACTTTTAAAATATTCTGCCGGTACCGGAACGGCTCATACGGATACGAAGACGTATACATACACAAAGGGCTTTTGTGGCGGGCACCCGGCAAAACCGGAACCGGAAGAAGATCCGGAAACCGGGGAAATTTTAAACGAGAAAGAAATCGAGGACTGGGAGAATGAAGTTGCCACTTGCGAAGACCTGATTTCCGAATCCAATACCGGATACTTCTGTGCAACAGCAGAAAATGGTTATGAAGATGGTGAGGATGAAGACGGTTCGGAATCCAAGAAAGAAATGGAAGACGACCGGGATAAATATTACGAACAGTTCATCAGCCTGACATATGACTATTCCGCAAAAGAAATCAAGGCGCGAGACGGATACGTCCTGCATGACATCCATACGGATGATATTCCGATTGAGACAAAGACTGTCACAAGCTCCCAGTATAAAGATTATAATGCTTCCTGCGGTGGCAATGTGACGAACCTCCCACACCAGGACAGTCCGTCCGGTGGAAATTCCGGAGGAGGCGGCGGAGGCGGGTCGGAAGATCCGGGTGAAGACGGTGACGTAGATAATGATTACGAATACGAAGAGTATAAGTATACCGGTACCATCACAGCGATGAATTCCAGTAAGATTACCATCAAGAGTGATGATGGGGACCAGTACCGCTATTCCACGGACAAAATATACGATCTTCTTTCCGAGGAAGATATCGAGCATTTAACCAAAGGATGCCGCGTATCCGTATCGATCATTGTATTCCAGGGCGAGGAATATATTGACAATTTTGAGTTTTCAACGGATCCGGATGCCTACAAAGACCCGAAAAAATCACGTAAGTTGGCACAGCAGAGAAGCGATGCCGCTGCACTGGCCGTTGATGCGGCGGAAGATGAAGATGCCGGGCAGTCCGATAAGAGCGTGACAGCGGATGTATACGTATCAAGCACAGCAGGGAAACGTGTAACGATCGCTACCGCATCGGATGCGGAGGGTATGCCGGATATAGAAGGAGACGAGTATTTCAGGCATCTGGCAGACTTTGAAGCAGACTTTGAAGCTTCCCATCAGAAAAACAGCAAAAACGATACGGAACCGGAAGAAGATGACGACGCAGAAGAAACCATCTCGGATATAGAGCTGACAAACGATCTGGACCTTCGCGGTTCAGCTGCGGAAGTATCGGTCAGAAAAGCAACAGCCTCCAATGCAACTGCTTCAGATGCGGATCTAAGCACTGCCGTTCAAGCGGAAAAGGAAAGCTGGATTCAGACAGTCGTTAAAAATGTACAGGAGCTTGTGGAGCAGTTCTTCACCATGTGCCAGAATGGAATCCGTTATGCGATTTCATTATTTGCAGCTGATGACGAGGGCGGCTCCCGGGCATCGCATCCTGTCCGCGACAGCGTCAAATGGACTCCGGATGGCCCGGGAAATTATGTGGCACCGCTTGCATCCGATATTGTGGATCATACATTTACCGTATTTGATCACCGGACAGAAGGCGAAATCCACATCAACAAGCGGGATCTGGATCTGGAAATGAAACATTCGGATCAGTATGATTCCTACGCAGACGAAAACGGGGACGGAACGCTGGAAGGCGCTGTTTACGGCTTGTTCGCGAAAGAAGACATCATTCACCCGGACGGTCATACGGATGTCGTTTACCAAAAAGATGATCTTGTGGCAGTTGCTACAACTGACCGGAACGGAGACGCCTCTTTCATGGTATTTACCGAGGCACCGGGCCGTACATATGATTACAACCAGGGCGTAATCGTAAAACGTACGGATTCTCCGTTTGATGGACCGGATAACCTGCATAAACCACAGGCGGATGGCGATGCTGTATCAGAAGATAATGAAGCTTATATTGGACATGATTCAAATAATCAGGAGATGTCACTGACAGATTCGGATGAAGGGGACGCTACCGTTTATTATAAGCATTCTTCCAATCAGGACGGCATTGAGGGACTTACTGGCGGCCATGAGGTATATCCGATTCTTAATAATGAAGAGAACAACGGAAATTGTTGGATCGGGCGTCCTCTGATCGCAAATCCAAATGGCAGCAACTACTATATCAAAGAACTTTCCAGATCAGAGGGCTATGAGCTTTCCGTCACCGGTAAAACAAATGAAGTGACAAACGGAAAAGACAGCCAGAATACGGAAAAGGACACACAGATGGTTACGGTCGGAAGCCTGACAGAAGATAATGCGAAAAACGGCTGGACATTTTCTGTCATCGGAAAGAACTTAACCGGAGATGTCCACATCAGCGCGTCTTCTAAAGAAGGGGCTGAATTTGTTGCAACGACCCTTGTGGAAGAACCATGCGAAATTGAAGTGGAAGAAAAAACAGAAGTAAAAACACCGGTTATTGGGGTAAAAGATACCCAGGTCATTTTAAATGGAGGTCCGGTGGAAGCTTCTGTGGGCGATTCCGTAAATGTCAATGGTACTTCTTATACGGTGACAAATGTAAGTGCAAAAGAAGAACAGACAATGGGTGCAATCCCGGTCAACACCAAAATGTTCGGGCTTCCATCTGCTACGACTTATCACTCAGCTGACGTAAATGATTTTATTGCAAAGTACAATCAGGCGTTATTGGATATGGGCTACCGAACACCAGATGCAAATGCGCCATGGATCCGCGTTAAGATTTCAGGGACATCCGATACGGATTGGATCGCTGTTTTATCCGGCGCTATGCGAGACTATGGGCTGATCTATTTTAATCGCGTCCGTATTGTGGATGCAGTGGCCAATTCAGATGGAAGCACAAGTCTGATTATCCGATATGATTATGCGGCAAAGAAAGAGCCATCTTCCTGCGTATATAATCCGGACCAAGCTGCATTATATGTAAAACAGGATAGTGGAAGCGGATACTTTGTTTACGTGAAGGTACCGTTAGACAGTACGGATATCATTTCGGTTGATAGAAACGACGAAGGATTTGTTAAATCCGCAATCCTGAAAAAGTTTACTGTATCATGTGGCACATCCTATCCGAACGCATTGCCGGCTCAGGATGGATACGCAAAAACTTATACGGAAGCAAAATCCTATTGGCTTTATGATGGAGTTATGCAGCAGTTCAATAACGACGGGACATTGGCAACTACCAGTTCCTGGGTAACTACAACACATAAGGAGCCATCTACACAGCTGGTGGAGAAAACGACGGCGCTTCCGTTTGAGTACGCGGACGGCAACTATATGGTTACGATCCCGAAGAATCTGTTTGGTACAGGAACCGTTGGCAAAGTGACAGTCCGTATGCAGGGTAAGGAGAACAGTAAATGGTATTACCGGCTTAATAAACCGATTTTATCTTATGTACCTGCAAATGAAAATGAAGACAGTTATATCGGTACAGCAACTTTGTCCTGGAAAAATGAAAAAACGATTGTAGATGACGCAAAAACAATGATGACACCATTAGGTGTAAATGAGCGTTCCCTTCGCCAGAAGATCCGCATCGATAAGGACATCCAGAAACTCAAAGAATCCAAGAGCGTCTGGTACTGCTTAAACTGCGGATACGAAAACGCGGACGGAGATGCCATCTGCGGCTTCTGCGGCCATAACCGGACCACGGAAAAGACAAAGACCATCGACTACGCCCATGACACCTACGGGGCAGTCCATTCCGAGAACATCTCTGCCGACCGTGAGGACGGCTGGTATGAGACCGTGAAGGACTGGTTCGCGAAACTCTTAAAGCTTGAGAGCAAGGATGAGAGCACCGAGAGCATCGGAAACTTCCGCTTCAAGGCATACTTAAAGTCCAACCTGGAACGTCTCTACCGGAAGGCGGACGGCACCATCACTTGGGTCGACCGGAACGGAAACGAGATGATCCCGCAGTATGAGGATAAGGCGGCGGATGACGGCAATTACGATACCTTTACCTGGAAGTACAAAGGCGCGTTTGACGGAAAGACCGTGGACTTCCCGGAAAAGGATAAGACCTCTGCCGATGGTACACTGGAATCCTCCAACGTCCAGAAAATCTACACGGAGGTGGAGCATAACAAGGATTCCAGGACCTCTTCCGCAAGGGCAAATAACGTATGGGCGTCCTACGGCACCCCGCAGGGCGGGAATACCGCGGATGTCGGCGACATCCAAAGCTACACGACCTCCGAACGCGGCGCATCCGGACAGGCAGTGAAGAACAATTCAAGTCTCTACAGTTACGATGGAAAGCTGGTGGATGCGGATCGTTCCGATAAGCTGAATGACACGGCCAACAGCGGCTACACCCGCATTTTGGAGTCCACCCTCACGACCATCGAGGATGAGGGAACGACCCGGGAAGTAGAGATGTATAATTACGAGAAGTTCTTTGACGCCATCCACGCGGCCAATACCGACATCTGGGATGACGACATGCACTCCACCTTCACCGGGGATGCCATGAAGAACTACCCGGGCCAGCACTGGTTTAAGACCTTCTATGAAAAGTACCAGAAGGATGATACGGACCCTGGACACACGAAAGCCAATACCGACGGTGCGGATAAGGACGGTACCGCAGGCGGCGATAAGGATACATCATTCAAACCGTTCCGCTGGATCCGGGAGAACGTATTCGGGTACCGGGACGGTTATGAGAAGTACCCGGCAGACAACAACGGTGTGAACACCGAAGTGACCGCCAATACATCGGATTTTGCAAGGGCGAATGCCGAAGCCTCCGACGCGGTCCGCCAGTTCGCAGTCAAATGGTACCTGCAGGATGAGGCAGCCAAGCTCATGGTCGACAACGGCCAGGGCGAGAATGTGGCCTTAAAGAGTGGCACCATCGGATATGACGAGGCGGTCTATGACGAGGCACTCTTTAACGCCATCGCGAAAGCCTACAATTACTTAAAGCCGTTCTACTTCTACGACCTGGATACCATTTACAGCGTGGAATGGGACAGCGTGAAGAACGGCGGCGCGGATAAGGATTACACGACCCTTTCCGTGGATGAGCTGCATAACGGAACGTATTACAATACCTCCAGCTACCTGCCGTACGGCGTGTATGTCATCGTGGAGCAGCAGCCGGAGAGACGGGATAAGGATGTCAATGACTGGAAGAACCGCAGCTATGACATCGAAAAGCCGAAGGAAGTCATTGTCCCGAGTGTCTATGACGCGGAAAAGAGCAATGACACCAGTGATAACTACGACCCGCATTATAACTTCGATACGGACATGGCCCTGCAGAAACAGGCAAAGGCATCCAATTACCTGATCCGGTTCGGCGAGGAGCTTTCTGCCAATACCGAGAACCAGGATGAACGCGAGTTTGCGATCCGGGCACACGGCTACTACGGAGACTTTGAGGTCTATAAATACGGACTGGATATCGACGGACTTTCCGGGACCATCACGGCACCGAACGGAGCATACGGCTACCACGGATGGGAGCTGCGCCAGGGATACCGGGATCCGCTTAAGGACTACTACGAGTACGACCACCGCGGCGAAGCCGGTATCACGGAGATAGGCGCGGAACGCGGCGGAAACAATGAGAGTAAGTACCACGGCTACGAGCAGGAGAACGGGAACGGGAAGGATACCGCCAACGGGGAAACCTATGACGGCGATACCCTGCGGAAGCGTTTCTTCTACGCGTCCGTAGCGGAAGACGATGGCACCGCGGACAATGTCCTCTATAAGGACGGAGCGAAGGATGACAACAACGCGTCCGGCATGAACTGGAAGGATAACATCCCGTCCACGACCGGGGAGCTGACGGCTTATGATAAGCTGTATTCGGCAGCCCTGGTACCGTGGAGCGTGACGGCACCAGCAAACCTGGATATCTACAGTTCCAAAGACTTCACGGGATATGCCGATGTGAAGGAGCGGAACAGCTATTACGTATCCTATTTAAAGGTCAACAAGGTGGACTCCGAAACGGGAGAATACATCCTGCATGATGATGCGATCTTCGGGCTTTATGCGGCATCCCGCTATACAAGCTTTGATGAGATCGAGGAAGATGCGAAGCTGATCAAAGACGCGGATGAGAGAGCAAGGTTCCTGATGCAGTTTAAGCCGGGAGACGCGAAGTTTTACCTGAAGGATACCCATATCGTCGGATCAAAGGAGTTCCTGGAGGCCATGGGAGCGACCGACTTGCAGATCTCCACCGGCAGGGCAAGGACCCCGATCGTGGAGAGCCAGGAAGATACCGGACATACCTATACGGGCCTTGTAAGGAAGGGCACGCCGGTATGCGTAGAATCCGAACGGATCGACTTATCCGATGACTTCGGAAAGAAGACCGGCCAGATGACCGTCTGGAGCACCAAGGCGGACGTAAAGATGGACGACCCGGTGACCGGGGAACTGAAAGACTACGGGGACCAGAACGTTGGCTACTTTAAGACCAGCCAGCCGGTGAGTGCCGGTGTGTACGTCC
>UMLO01005702.1_pt1 | contig 18090 bp, 9 predicted proteins | sample 1966551 | NCBI WGS metagenome assembly UMLO01 (sample SAMEA4836201, study PRJEB28245) | human gut metagenome | biome: gut microbiome; material: fecal sample | place: Denmark | collected 2008
GCCCAAACGGCTTGAATTCTAAATCCGAAACTTGAGTATTTAAATTTGCAGGCCGTTTAGATCGAATCATGATACAAAAAACATGGTAAAGTCAAAACAAACACAAATAAATATTAATTGTATGAAGTTTCAGAAATGGACATTGGGTGATAGCTAGCATCTCTTAATGCTACTATTGGCTATTTAATTAAACGTGACAATAAAAACAAAAAACAAATTTCTATAGTTAAACCCAAAAATCGTTTTTTCATGAGAAAGTCAATCATTTTATTTTTGACATTCTTTCTGTGCGTAGCAGCTTACGCCCAGAATCTGACGGTTAGTGGAACTGTAACCGATAAGGATACAAAAGAACCACTGATCGGTGTGAATGTGCTGTTGAAAGGTACGACAATTGGTACTGTGACAGACTTCGATGGTAAGTATACCTTGGAAGTTGATGACAGCAAAGGTACTTTGCAGTTCTCCTACATTAGTATGAAAACTGTTGATGAGCCGATTAACGGCCGTTCTACTATTGATGTTGCGATGGCTTCTGATTCTGAAGCATTGGAAGAGGTTGTTGTTACAGCAATGGGTATCAAGCGTGAGTCTAAGACTTTGACCTATTCTGCACAAACAGTAGGTGGCAAGGACTTGAACGAAATCAAAAACGTTAACATGATCAACTCATTGCAGGGTAAGAGCGCAGGTTTGCAGATTACTCCTAACTCTACGGGTGCTGGTGGCGCTTCTAAGATTTTGTTCCGTGGTAACAAATCTATCAGTGGTAGCAACCAACCGTTGGTCGTAGTTGATGGTGTTCCGATGATGATGAACGTTTCAGATTCTCAAGTATCCATGAACTATGGCGGCCAGCGCGATGGTGGCGACGCTATGTCAACTATCAACCCGGACGATATTGCCCAGATCACATTGTTGAAAGGCGCTTCTGCTGCCGCTCTTTATGGTGCAGTCGCTGCCAATGGTGCTATCATGATCACAACAAAATCAGCTCAGTCTGGTAAGGTTGCAATCAATGTATCAAGCAATACGACAGTTGAGAATGCAACGTCATTGCCGAAGTTCCAGAACAGCTATGGCATGAGTGATGCAGGTACATTCAGCTGGGGCGACAAATTGTCTTCTTCTGCTCCTAACTATGCGAAGGATTTCTTCCGCACAGGTTATACGACTAACAACTCTATCTCTTTGGCGGGAGGTAACGAAAATATCACTTCTTATTTCTCATACGCCAATGTTTCTTCAAATGGCGTTGTTCCTGAAAATACATATATGAGCCACAACTTATTGGCTAAGGTCGGTTTCAACTTGTGGACAAAACTTCATGTTGACGTAAGTGCACGTTACAACACACAGCACATTGAGAACCAGCCGGCTTCCGGTTATCTGCATAACCCCTTGACCGGTGCATATTTGTTCCCGAGAGGTGAGGACTGGGATTATTACAAGAACAACTATGAAGTATTGGACCCGGCTCAGAATATTAATGTTCACAACTGGACAAACACTCTTCAGGAACAGTATTCTAACCCCTATTGGACATTGAACCGGCAGAAACCGATCTCAGATCGTAACCGTTATGAATTAGGTGGTACTGTTAAGTATGATATTATGGAAGGTTTGTCTGCTACTGGTCGTATCCGTTACGAACGTGGTGATGAACATTGGACACAAAACGACTATGCTTCAAGTACTGCCGGTCGTGATAAATTGGGTACATGGCATGATGACCGTGTGTTCAGCGAACAGACTTATGCAGACGCGATGCTGCAATACAACAAATCTTGGGATGATACTTATACTTTGTCTGTAACAGCTGGTGGTAGCTATACCAAGACTAAGGCCTCAAGCACAAGTCTGATCGGTTATGGTGACACTCAGTTCGCTATCAATGATGGTGTGATTACTTCTGGTGCATATTATCCTAATATGTTCATGCCGAGCAACTACTATCGTTTGTCTACCGGCGTTTCATTGAAGGAAAAGCGTTTGAACTCTGTATTTGCTACCGCTCAATTCGGTTATAAGGACGGTTTGTTTGTAGACGTTAGCGCTCGTAACGACTGGTCTTCTGCTTTGGCTTATACAGAAGGTGTTTCATTCTTCTATCCGTCTGTAGGAGCAAGTGCATTGTTGAACAAATTTGTCGACTTCGGTAAGAATGTTGACTTGTTCAAACTCCGTGCTTCTTATTCTATTGTAGGTAATGACGTTCCAATCTATGCTTCAAACGTGCGTTATACAATTGGCGACCAAGGTTCTTTGGTTCCTCCGACTGAAGCTCCGTTCCGTACATTGAAACCTGAGAAGACGAATTCTTTGGAAGTCGGTTTTGATGGTACATTCTTGCAGAACCGTTTAGATGTAAACCTGACTTATTACAAGACTAACACCAAGAACCAGTACTTCAAAGTAACAGCTCCGTATGAATCAGGTTTGAAACAGCGCTATGTAAATGCCGGTAACATTGAAAACCAGGGCTTTGAAATGAGTTTGGGATGGCATCAGCAGTTTACAGACAACTTTAGCTGGAGCACAAACTACAACTTCTCTTACAATAATAATAAAGTGATCGAGCTGGTTGAAGGTTTGTCTGATGGTTTGACATTGCAGAGCTATTGCACAGGTGCTTCTGTCATTTTGAAAGAAGGTGGACACTTCGGTGACTTGTATGTCCGTGATTTGGCTCGCGATGAAAACGGTAAACCTATCAAGAATGAAAAAGGTGGTCCGGTTCTGGCTGGTTCAGATGTTAAGGATTTGATCTATGTAGGCGACATGAACGCTAAAGTAAATATGGGTTGGACAAATACTTTCCATTACAAAGATTTCACTTTGTCTTTCTTGATCGATGCTAAGATTGGCGGTAAGGTAATGTCTATGACGGAAGCAACATTGGACGGTTGGGGCGTTTCTGAACGTTCCGGAGCTGCTCGCGATGCCGGCGCTGTCGTATTTGAAGGTGTGTCATTCGATCCTAAAGAATTCTATACAACTGTAGGGGGTACAAGCTACAACTCCAATATGGCTACTTCTCTGTACGTTTATGATGCGACAAACGTTCGTTTACGTGAATTGTCATTCGGTTATACTTTCCGTAACTTGTTCGGAATAGGTAAAAACCTGAGTGCTTCTTTGATTGGCCGTAACTTGTTCTTCTTCTATAAGGATGCTCCAATGGATCCGGACGTATCTGCAAGTACAGGTAATGGTTGGCAGGGAGTTGATATGTTCGCGATGCCGGCATCTCGTAGTTTTGGTTTGAACTTAAAGCTTAACTTCTAATTATATAGATAATTATTCGTATGAAACTAAATAAATTTTTGAAATATACAGCTATTTCAGCATTGGCATTGACAGGCTTGATGAGTGTCAATAGCTGTACAGACGATTTTGAAAAGTTGAACACAAACCCTTATGAGGTGGATCCGACTTCTTTGCCGTTTGCCGCTCAGTTTAAGGAACCGTTCTCTTATGTTTATGCTCCGCAACAGAATATGTTCCAGTTCTGGACCAACTTGAGCATTGACTTGTTTGGTGGTTATTTCATGACTCCTCATAACTTCGGCGGTTCTGGAAACGTTCAGTACAATTTGAACCGTGGTTTCTGTGGTGGTATGTATGAGAATGTTTACTCTCATATTTTCAATAATACGCGCACATTGATTAAGTCTTGTGATGAAAAAGGTTTCAAGGACTATGCCGGAATGATGCGTGTTGTTCAGGCGTATGCTATTTCTATGTTGACAGATGCCTACGGTCCGGTTGCATATTCTACCGTTATTGACGACCCGACAAATGGCGTTTCGTATGCTTACGATACTCAGGAGCAGATTTATACCTCTTTGTTTACTTTGCTTGATGAAGCAATCGCCGGTTTTAAGAGCAGTACTTCCGACAAGGCGGCTATGGCATCATTTGACTACTGGTGTGGCGGCGACATGGATATGTGGATCAAGGTGGCTAACCAGTTCAAATTGCGTTTCGCAATGCGTATAGTGAAGGCCAACCCTACATTGGCTAAACAAAAAGCAGAAGAGGCTGTTGCCGGTGGTGTCTTGACCTCTTCGGACAAGGATGTTTTGATCAACCAGGGTTTGACAAACGAAATGTACCGTATGTATTACTCTTGGCAGGATTGTGGCACTAATGCCAACTTGATCACGATAATGGAAGGTATGCAAGACCCTCGTTTACCTCTTTATATGACAATGAACCAGGGTGACATTAAATGTGAAGATGGTTCTACTATCGCAGCCGGAACCCGTTACTTAGGTATCCGCCCCGGACATGATATCGTGTCTAAGCCAAATGAATATGTAAACTATTCTTACATCGTTTTGGACTATACAACACCTCTGCCTGTCATGTTTGCGGCCGAGTCTTACTTCTTACGTGCAGAAGGTGCTTTGCGTGGCTGGAACATGGGTGGCGCAGCCAAGGACTTCTATGAAGAGGGTATCCGTACATCCATCAAACATCAGTTGGCTTACAAAGGATCATTTGCTGGTATCTCTTCTATCTCTGATGCAGACATCGAAGCTTATGTCAACAACACGGCGACTCAGGAAGACCTGGTTGACCCGGTTAATAGCAAGTTCAACTATAAAGCGATGAACAATGTTGGCACTAAGTGGAATGAAAGTGGTTCCAATGAAGAGAAATTGCAGCAGATTATTATCCAGAAGTGGATTGCTAACTTCCCGTTGTCTACTGAAGCTTGGGCTGAATACCGTCGTACGGGTTATCCTAAGTTGTTCCCGAACTATATAAACAACAGTGATGGGACAATTGATACTAACGAGCAGATCCGTCGTTTGATCTATTCTAACAACGAAGTTAATACTAACAATGCAGAATTGCAGAATGGCATTCAGTTGTTGAATCAAGAGAACACGAGCGATAAGTTTACGGGCGATATCGGTGGTACTCGTGTTTGGTGGGATCAAGCTAAAAAAGGAAATTTCTAATCGGTTTAATCTTATAAGTAAAGGGGCTGCCCGCAAAGGGCAGCCTTTTTTTGTTTGTGTGGCATAAAGAGAAGGATGGACTTGACTTTTCTTATCACACTGGCATATAAATGGAGATTTATATCTAAATTTGCCGGACAAATTAAAAAAAACAAGAATTTTATGATCACATCAGACCAACTACACAATGTGTTGGAGCGCGAGCAAGCGCTGAGGGGGTATCTTTGACATAGATGGCAAGACCATCCAGTTAGAAGAAGAAGAGTTGCGCACTCATGATCCCAGTTTCTGGGAAGATGCCAAACGGGCTGAAGTCCAGATGAAAAAAGTAAAAGAACTTAAAAAGTGGATCGAACTTTACAACGAGGTTCATGCTGCAGCGGAAGAATTGCAGTTGGCTTATGATTATGTAAAAGAAGGGATCGTCAGTGAAGAAGAAGTTGATGAGGCCTATGGCAAAACAATCCAGTTGGTGGAAAGTTTGGAATTTCGCAACATGTTGCGCCAGGAAGCCGACCAGATGAGTTGTGTGCTGAAGATCAACTCCGGAGCCGGCGGTACGGAAAGCCAGGACTGGGCTTCCATGTTGCTCCGTATGTACACGCGCTGGGCGGAGGCGAACGGATATAAGATTTCCGTAGCCAACTACCAGGAAGGGGATGAGGCAGGCATTAAAACGGCTACTCTCAATATCGAGGGCGATTATGCCTACGGATATTTGAAGGGTGAAAACGGCGTGCATCGTTTGGTTCGTGTCTCTCCTTATAACGCGCAAGGCAAGCGGATGACTTCATTTGCTTCTGTCTTTGTCACTCCGCTGGTCGACGATACGATCGAAGTGAAGATCGATCAGGCTGCCATCTCTTGGGATACGTTCCGTTCGGGAGGTGCCGGTGGGCAGAACGTGAACAAGGTGGAATCCGGTGTACGTCTGCGCTACCAGTTTAAAGATCCTTACACGGGCGAAGAAGAGGAAATCCTGATCGAAAATACGGAAACCCGCGACCAGCCCAAGAACCGCGAGAACGCGATGCGCCAGTTGCGCTCAATCTTGTACGATAAGGAATTGCAACATCGTATGGAAGAGCAGGCAAAGGTGGAAGCCGGGAAGAAGAAGATCGAATGGGGTTCTCAGATCCGCAGCTACGTCTTTGACGACCGCCGTGTGAAAGACCATCGTACCAATTACCAAACATCCGATGTCAACGGTGTGATGGATGGTAAAATCGATGATTTCATCAAGGCTTACCTGATGGAATTCGGAGCAGAGGAATCTGCAGAAAAATAAGATTTCCCATACGAACACTTGCATATCTCGATTATAAATCGTAATATTGCATCCGATTTCAGAGCCTCGCTCTGAACAGGTCCTATAGCTCAGTTGGTTAGAGCACCTGACTCATAATCAGGGAGTCCTTGGTTCAAGCCCAAGTGGGACCACTTTTATAAATCGCTTAAGCTCTGCAAATAAGATGCTTAAGCGATTTTTATTTTTAGTAAAATTTGAATGTCCGGCCTCATCCCCTTGAGAAGATCACTACTGTCTTAAATGTCCCCATGCAGCAGTTTTCCAAAGTATGCAACCCAAAGAGCAAGTTGCGCATGCCATAAAGACAATGCCTGTCGTAACCATCGTGTCGCCCAGTCCGACCAAAGGTGAGACTAATCCTCCGAACCCGAATCCGATCGCTCCTAATAAGGCAGAAGCCGTGCCGGCGTGTTCGCGTTCGCACTCCATTGCCAGGGCGGTTGTCGAGGTGAAAGAAAAGCCCATCATGAAAAGCAGGGTGATCAGCAATCCTTCGTATATCCAGAAATTGCAATCCAGATTCATGGCTATACATATGATAATGGAGAGTATAAGCATGCCTATACTGCTGGTGAGCGTGCTGTTTTCCGGCTGACGGAATTTAACGGACAGGCCGGCTGCTAACCCGATCGCAACAGCGTTGGCCGCAAAACAGATACTGAATCCGAAAGCGGAAAAGCCGTAATGTCCCTGCACAATGAAAGGAGAAGAGGCTATGTAGGCGAACAATACGCCTTGTGCGAATCCGAATTGAAGGACATACGCCACATAACGGCGGTTTCGCAGTACCCGGCCGAAACTGGCAAATACATTACGCCACTTGGTTGCCCTGCGTTGTTCTTTCGGCAGCGATTCGCGGAACAGCCTGCATCCCAATAACAGGATGGTTCCTAATGCCAGTAACACCCAGAAGATCCCTTTCCAACCGATCCCTTCCGTCAAGCTCCCACCGATGATCGGGGCAGCTACGGGTGCGACTCCGTTGATTGCCCCGATTATCGCAAGTGTCTTTGCCAATTCCTTTCCGGTAAACATATCTGTCGCGACGGAACGGGAAATTACGATACCGCCGGCACCCGCAATCCCTTGTAACAGGCGCATTATTACAAATATCTCGATAGTGGGAGCAAAGATGCAACCTATCGTGGAAATGATAAAAAGAGACATGGCCGCCAGCAATGGCGAGCGACGCCCGTACTTGTCACTTAGCGGGCCGAAAAATATCTGTCCTGCCGCCAACCCGATCATACTGGCTGTCAATCCCAATTGTACCAATGAAGGGGTTGTCCTGAAATATACCCCCATCGAAGGAAGGCTGGGAAGATACATGTCCGTGACAAACGGCCCGAATGCCGTCAACATCCCTAACAGGATGAGGAGAAAAAGCTTGGAGTTTTTGTTCTTACTTTGTATGTTAATCATCTTTTTTCTTTTTGTTTGATAAAACATGCAAAGGTACGTCCAAAACAGCCAAGTGTGGTTGTCTAAAATATCCGTTTTTTTGGTTGTTATCGGTCGTTCTCAGTATCGGATCTCCACATCTTCACCTTCCCCTTTGTCACAGAATGCGGAAACTGGAAAATTGTTTTCATTATACTTGTATGTATATGTAGCGGAAGAACGCTCCTCCTTGCTGTTTTCGGATGTGATCTTCGTAATATTATGACGGTGGTTCAAGAACTGGACGTCCTTAAAGTCGGAGGAGTAGGCATGGTTATAGTACCACCAGCCTAAGAAATACAGAGGAAGTTCCAAATGGCTGATACTGCCGGATGCATTGTCGTATTCATACGTGTTTTTTACCAGCAGGTTGGATTCTTTGTCGTACACTTCCTGTTTGAGTAGTTGCCGGGTGGCCGGATCGAAAGTCAGGAGGGCATACCCGCCGCCTTCCTCAATCTGTTTTTCCCCGTTGGGCCCCTGTTGGAAAACACCGGTGAAGGTTACTTTGACGGGCAAACCGTTAGCATCGAGTACCACCTCTTCTCGGAAGTTTATGTCTGTCGACGGCTCACCGCCGTGACTGACTTCATAAGTCTTGTCTCCTGTTTTGCTGAAATGCACCCAGCCATGTCCGTCGGCCACATCTTTAGGGGGTGTGTAGGATATGCCGGAAAATACTCCGTCCTCATAATTGAAACGAGTCGCGTGTCCGTCCGGATATTGGATTCCGGCAAACAGATTGCCGGAGTAGACGAATGAAGCGAAAACCTGCCCGTTTGAAAGAAGAGCGCTGGGCCGCCCGTCTATGCCTGTCTGTTTGATGTCGTCATTGTCACTGCAGGAAGACAGGCATAATCCCGCCATCAACAAGATGGCGGACGAAATAGTCAAAAATAACTTGTTCATACTGGTATCTGGTGTTTGTTTCTAATATAATGATGAATGGAAAGGAAAAAGGGTTGCATCGTCCAGTCTGTTTTCTTTTCGGATATTTATAATTGATTAAAAAATATTCCTAATCATATACCCTTCTTCTTCTTTTTTGCACCTTATATTAAATGAAGGGTTATACTCGATGTTTTTATTGGAATAAATGGATCAAATAGATAATTATATACAATCGTTTCTGAATGGCTCTTTGGATGCTGAAGGTCATATTCTTTTACGGCAGTGGATTAATGAAAAGCCGGAAAACAGAGACTTTTTCCGAACCCCAGTCGTTGTATGGAAAGCGACTGGGGTTATTTCGAATGCGGAAGAATTTGATGTGATTGCTGCTATTAATCGATTTAATAAAGAGACAAAACCTATAAATCGAATCGATTTTTATCATCGAGCATTGAAGTTTTCGGTAGCAATTATTATCCTTTTATTCTGTGGAATATCTTCTTTATTCTTTTTGTCACAGTCTGGAAGAACGGTTTCTGAAGCAGCGGAAGAATACAGAAAATATGTGATCGAGGTTCCGGACGGCGCTAAATCAAAAATTACATTTCCGGATGGTTCTGTTGTCTGGTTGAATGCCGGAAGTAAGGTCAAGTATGATTCGAACTTTGCCAAGACATCGAGAAACGTGGAGTTGACAGGTGAAGGCTATTTTGAAGTGAGCAAGAATAAGGATTTGCCATTTGTGGTGAATACTGAAAAATTGTCAGTGAAAGTTCTCGGTACTAAATTCGATCTGAAATCCTATGAAGAAGACTCAGAGGTGAAAGTTGTCCTCAAAGAGGGTATGGTGAAGGTCGGTGATTTTCTGACCGATGCCATTCCAGTCGAGTTGAAACCCAATCAGCGGTTTACTTTCAGGAAAACAGACCTCAGTATGCAGGTAGATTCGATGGATGCCAGCCATATAGATAACTGGCGCAACGGAGTAATGACTTTTGACAAGGTCCCCTTGGAAGAAATAGCCAAAGAATTGAAGCGTCTCTATAATATACCGATCCGGATAGAAAGCAATAAGCTGAAACAAATAGTATACTATTCTGATTTTCAAAAGAATGTATCGATAGAGAAGGTCCTGGAGATATTGTCATCCGGTAATAAATTCCGGTATGAGGTGAAACCAGAAGAAATTCGAATTTTCAATTAATATAAGTCAAACTAAAAAAATAATGTGAATGGGAAAAAAGGAATTGTAACTGTTGGGCGGAAAAATCATAAGCCTAAAAAGAATGAAGTAATTAAAAGTTAAATCTTAAAAATAAGTGAAGTATGAAAAAAACATTTAGAAAATCTGTTCAGGACTTACTGTCTGCAAGAGCAGGGCGTTTGGCAAACTTGGCTGGTGTATTTCTGGTTGCTGGAACGCTTTCGCTTGGTGCAAGTACGTATGCAACTGAACATATGCTTTCCTTAAATCTTAAAAATGCTACGATTCGTGAGGTTATTGAATCTATTAAAAGCCAAAGCGAATTTTCATTCAGTCTGGACGTGAAAGACTTGAATTTGGATGAAAGAGTCTCTGTATCCCTGGATAATAAGACAATTAATGAAGTCTTGGCAGTATTGTTTAACGGACGTAATGTTCGGTATGAGATCAATGATCGTCATGTCGTGATTACTCGTGCCGGACAAGTAGGGCCGAATACTGTGATGCAGCAGACCAAACAGGTTACAGGCCGTGTGTTAGATGCCAATAATGAACCTGTTATCGGTGCGAATGTGGTAGTTGAAGGGACGACAATCGGTACGGTGACGGATGTGGATGGTAATTTTGTATTGGATGTACCTAATGGGGCAACATTGAAGATCTCTTATATAGGTTATATCGAACAAAGTATCCCTGTGGGGAATAAATCTGTTATATCTGTTATCCTGAAAGAAGATTCACAGGCGTTGGATGAAGTGGTGGTAGTTGGTTTCGGTACACAAAAGAAATTGAACTTGACGGGTGCGGTAACGGCTGTGACCGGAGAAGAAATGACGAAACGTCCGGTAACGAACGCGGCAACCATGTTGCAGGGGCAAGTTCCGGGTTTGCGAGTTAACCAAGGTTTGGGTGCACCGGGTAATGAATCTACTTCTTTCCGTGTGCGTGGCCAGGGTACTTTCTCCAGTGCCGGTTCTGATCCGCTGGTGTTGATAAATGGTGTTCCGGGCAGTATCTCGAACCTGGACCCAAGTATGATTGAGAGTGTTTCAGTCTTGAAAGATGCTGCTTCAGCCGCTATTTATGGTGCGCGTGCTGCAAATGGTGTGATTCTTGTTACAACGAAACAAGGGGCAGAAGGGGAAGGCAAAGCGCATATTGCTTATCATGGTAATGTAGCAATTTATAATCCGACCCGTATGTATGATCTGGTGACTAATTCTGCCGAATATATGGAATTGTATAATCTTGCCAAAGCGAACTCCGGTGCCGGAGAGCGTTATACGCAGGAACAGATCAATGCTTACCGGAATGGCGGCGGCAGTGAACAATATCCTAACTTTGATTGGTTGGATTATATGTTTAATCCGGCTGTTGTTCAAAACCATAATTTGTCGATTGCCGGTAATGCAGGAAAGACTACATATAATGTGGCTTTGAATTTCGTGGACCAGCCGGGTACGTTGAAAGGTTTCGATTATCAGAAGTACAATGCTACAGTCGATTTAACATCGCAAATTACGGATTTTATCAAGATCGGTACGTACACTAATTTAATGTATGGCGATCGTGATGAACCTCGTCAGGGACAAAGTGATGTTTTACTTTCTACCATGTCGCAAGCTCCGACATATATGCCTTGGTTGCCGGACGATGGTTCGGGAATCACCCGTTGGACAGGTTCCGCTTATTCTTTCGAATCTCACAATAAAAATATGCCGGCTATCATTGGTACGGGTACGAACAAGAATTATCAGAATTTCGATGTAAATGCCCAATTGTGGTTGGATATCAAATTGGCTAAAGGATTGAGTTGGTACACGAAAGGAGCTGCTCGTTTGGAATCCAATAAATGGAAGGAATGGGGAGGATCTGATATCCCTGTTTATGACTATCATACAGGTGAACAAACCGGTTATCTGGATAGAGGTGCAAGCGGTTTGACGGTAGAAGACCAGCGTCGTTTTTATACGAATCTGTATACCTATCTGAAATATGATTTCACAACTCCGAACCAATATCACAGTTTCAATATCATGGCCGGTTATAGCCAGGAGGCTGAGAAATATGAAACGATACGGGCATTCAGAAAAGAGTATGCGTTCGATCTTCCGGTAATCAATGCAGGTTCTAATGCGAACTGGTCGAATTCAGGTACGTTGGAAGAATGGGCAATCCAGTCTGTATTTGCTCGTTTGAACTACAACTTTAAGGAGCGTTATTTGTTTGAGGCCAATATGCGTTATGACGGTACGTCTCGTATCTCTTCCGAAAATCGTTGGGGTATCTTCCCGTCATTCTCAGCCGGTTGGCGTATTACCGAAGAAGATTTTATGAAAGATTTGAATCTGAATTGGTTGAATAATGCCAAGATCCGTGCTTCTTGGGGACAATTGGGTAACCAGAATATTGGTCTGTATCCTTATCAGGCAATGATTGCAAGTGTTTCAAACTATCCGTTTGACAAGAAAACAGAAACTGTTGGTTATCAGCAGAAAGCGTATGCAAACCGTAACATCAAGTGGGAAACTACGACTATAACCGATGTCGGTCTCGATTTGCAAGTGTTTAATGGATTGAGTGTGACATTCGACTGGTATAAGAAAGTGACTTCAGACATTTTACGCTCTTCGCAAGTGTCCGATATTTTAGGTTTGGATGCTCCGACAGTCAATAATGGAGAAGTTGAGAACAAAGGTTTTGAGATTGCTTTCAATTATAACAACATGATTACAGACGGTGTATTTAAAGGCTTGCAATACAATGCAGGTGTTTATTTTGATCGTTCAAGGAACAAATTGACTAAATTTGGCGCAGAAGAAATTAGTGGTTATAATTTGAGAAGAGAAGGCCTTCCTTACAATGAGTATTATATGTTGGAATGTATCGGTATTTTTGCTACGGAAGATGAAGTGAAAAATTCGCCGAAACAGTTTAATGATAATACGTTGCCGGGAGACCTGAAGTATAAGGATCAGAATAATGACGGAGTCATCAACAACGATGACCGTGTACCTATTTCCGGACGTTTCCCCGGATTTGAATATTCTGTAAATGCCGGTGCGAGCTGGAAAGGCTTTGACCTGTCTCTGCAAGGACAAGGTGTTTCGGGAAAGAAGTGGTATACAAACGAGTGGGGTATTTATCCGTTCCGTCAAGGATCTGCTCCGACACGTGAATATGTAGAAGGCATGTGGACGGAAGAAAATCCATATAATGCTGAACATCCACGTCTGTATTTTGACAATTTGGGCGGTAATAAGAATAACAGGCCAAACACTTATATGTTGCAGAATGCTTCTTATTTCCGTTTGAAGAATTTGACGTTCGGTTATACTTTACCTAAATCTGTTACGGATAAAGTAAAAATGTCGAGAGTCAGAGTTTATTTCTCTGGAGATAACTTGTTGACATTTACAAAATTCTATGGTTTGGATCCGGAACGTGAGAGTGATGGACGTGCTGCTGTTTATCCGCAGAATAGGATTTGTTCATTTGGTTTGAATGTTGAATTTTAAAAGTAGAATGCAATGAAAAAAATAGTAAATATTATATTGGCTTCGGCTTTGTTGGTGGGTTCTACGACTTCTTGTAGTGATTTCTTGCAGAAAGATCCTCCTTCTTCACCTTCACAGTCTATTTTCTGGCAGAAAAAGAGTGATTTCCAATCTGCATTGGCTGGCAGTTTTTCTATTGTATACGAATGGCCTGGAGTCATGTCACAGATTGTGGCTTGTTTTGATAACCTGACAGACAACTCCATTTGCCAGCATGACGAAGATACCTATGGAAAAACCAAGACGATCGCTTTAGGTGATTTGGATCCGAATACTACGGGATATGTCACTTATATGTATAAGCATTGTTACCAGGGCTTTGCCCGTGTCCATTTGTTGATGGAAAACCTGGAAGCTTATCAAGGGGCTGATATGTCTGCTGATGAGAAATCTTTTATGCTTGCGCAAGCGAAAGCATTGAGAGGATATTTTTATTCTTGGTTGTATCAGTGTTATCGGGAAGTACCTTTGGTAACGGAATCTTTGACAATGGATAATATGTACCAGGCAAAAGCCTCGCGTGCTGAAATTTATACCCAGATAATGAAAGATTTCGATGAAGCCATCGCAGCATTGCCGGACAAGCCCTATTCTGATGCTCAAATGTCTGGATATTTCTCTCCGGGTGCTTTGAAAGCGTTCAAGGCTCGTTTGATGTTGACTGATGCCTATGATGATAAAGGGAATGCAGATCCTTCCAAAATGGGGGAAATCGTATCTTTGCTGGAATCGGTAAAAGGGTATGGATTAGCAGATAGAATGCGCGATAACTTTATATCTTCCAAGCAGTTGTCGTCTCCTGAAATTATGTTCTCCGTTCGTTATTTAGCGCCTAATACGACCCATAATATGGATTTGTATTATGCTGCATGGACAACTTGTGGTGTTACCCGTGATTTGGTGGATGCATTCGAGTGCACAGACGGTCAGAAATGGGGTGAATCTCCGTTGACAGTTCCGGTGAATGAATCTTTATTAGCTACTGGAGAATTAGGAGAGGCCAATAAAGCTGAAAGGGCTAAATTGTTTCAAAATCGCGATCGTCGTTTGTATGAAACAGTTTGCCATAGTGGCGTAGCTGATTTCTCGATAGATGGACAAGAAGGAGATCCGGTGACAATTACCAGTCAGATGCAAACAGGATTTGGTATGATGAAGTTGGTTCAACCGACAAAAGAAATGCCGAGTTATTCCACTATTTCCGATGCGGACGTTATCATTTTGCGTTATGCCGAAGTTTTGATGATGATTGCTGAAGCAGAAAACGAGGCAAACGGACCGACGCAGAAGGTGTATGATGCGGTTAATCAGATTCGTGTTCGTTCCGGTCAGCCAGAGTTACCTGCCGGTTTGACTAAAGAGCAGATGCGTGAACGTATCCGTAATGAATGGCGTGTGGAATTTGTATTTGAAGGTCATCGGTACTTCCAGCTAAAACGTTGGAAATTAATGGAAGAATTAGTGGATGGCGCAGCCGATCCGGCATTACCCACTTATATTAAGGTCTTTAAGCCTGCATTCTATTATTTCCCGTTACCACAGGCTGAAATTGATAAAGCCGGTGGTGTTCTGGTTCAAGATCCGAATTATATTTAATGATATAATTTTATGAAAAGAGGTGCCTGGGGATATTTTTTCGGTTTCCCTTGGTATTTTCTTTGAAAATTAATTTTTTAACAGTTAAAAAATAGTGACTAACTGAAAGCAGTTTTTCAGTTAGTCACTATTACTTCTCATTAAACTGGTTGAATTCTAATAGATATCTGTTAGTGAGAATGCGTATTTGATCTGGAAGAATGGCGGTTGGTGATGAGGTTTTAGATTTGAAGGTGGAAAATCATAAAACTTTTGAGTTTTTATTCAAAAAGTATTATGTTTTTCTTTGTTATGAGGCACGTTCTTACATCACGGAAGAATATATAATAGAGGAAATTGTCGGTGATGTATTCCGCTGGTTATGGGAAAGCAGAGAGACATTGGTTATTACCACTTCTGTCAGAGCTTATTTAATCAGGGCTGTTCATAATGCGTGCTTATCATACCTTAGGCGAAATCAACCGGAATATGTGGAGTTGAATGATACTGTTGTGGAAAGGAATACATTATTTTCGTTGGATGAATCTCCTCTCGATTATGTTCTCTCTAAAGAGCTGATAGAACGGATTGGTAGAGCGGTGAAAGAATTACCTCCCCAGTATAAAAGGGTTTTTGAACTTAGCCGGTATAAAAATCTGACCTACGCTGAAATTTCGGAAGAAATGGGTATTTCCATTAATGCTGTAAAACTGTATCAGAAGAAAGCACTGGCACAACTTCGTCTGGTTCTGAAAGAATATCTGTCGACTTCTCTGGATTAGTCTGATTTGAAACAACAATCATAAAAAACTCATGAAAAAGATTCTTATACTTATTATTTTGTTGGGATTGCTATTCTCTGGCCAATCGTTTGCGCAGAATAATATCAAGCTGTATCCTTATCAAATGTCTCCGTCCCGTCATCCGGATTACGGGCGTCATCATGTGAAATCGCCGGATGCTTCTTTCTTTAATAACAAAATTCAGTTTATCGCTCTGCGTGATCTTTCAGGCGACTACAAACAAAAGCTCGATCAATGGGTGGTTAAAGATAAATTAGGGGATATCCTGTGGGTTTCCTATCCGTTGGTTTTCCAGGATAATCTGAAAGAGGTCGTTGCCGAGATAAAGAAAAGGAATCTCTATCTGTTTGATCTGTGGGGATATATTCCCGGTTCTGGTCCAGGCGGATATTGGACCCAGTTCGTTATTCCGGATGGCGTATTGGATCTTTTTGAAACGGAATTGGGCGACCGTTGGCTGGGTATGGACAATGGTGAGCAGGATGGCCGTTATGTCGGTAGCTTTGCACCTCGTATGTATCCTTTAGGTGCAGACCGCAAACAACAATATTTTAATTTCCAGCGCCATTTTCAGGAAATGGGCGATCAGTTAGGAAACAAAATGGCAACACTTGTTTCTCTGAATTTCGGACATTATTTTCTGAAAGAAGGTGTTTATACTCTGATAGGAGCTGAAACAGCTCAAGGATTGCCTAATTCACAGATATATTATTCGTTTATCCGTGGAGCGGGTAAACAATACGGGGTAAACTGGTTCGGCAATGCATCCGTATGGAACCGTTGGGGACATAAAACATACGATTCGGACGCAACCGGCATAGATGATGACTATAATAGTGGAGGACCGTTGAAAGGAACCTCTCTCGGATTACTAAAGCGTTTGATCTATACTCATTTGATGTATGATTGTGTGGCTGTCGGTTTTGAAGGGGCTATGCAGGTCGACAATAAGAAACTCAGTCCTATCGGAAAGATACAACAGAGTGCGGTTAAATGGGTGGACAAATACGGTGATCCGGGTACGATGTACACACCGGTAGCACTGATGACTGATTTCTTCTCCGGTTGGTCATTTCCGCGTCATTTATATTCGAGACAGGCTTATAAAGTGTGGGGTAATCTGCCTTACGAATTGCCGGATTATCTGACGGATGCCATGCTCGATATTTTGTATCCGGGTTATCAGGATGCTTCCTATTATAAGGATGAAAGGGGCTTTATCGCTCCGAACCCTTACGGAGATATTGCCGACTGTCTGATGAGTGATGCACCACTGTGGGTATTGAAACAATATCCGGTATTGGTTATTGCCAACGAGTTGCGTCCGGGTCGGGAAATTAATGATAAGCTGAATGCTTATGTGCATACAGGTGGCCATCTGGTCATTACAGCCGGCTCCCTGAAGAATATGCCGGATGGAATAGCGGGTATTCGTACCGGAGAAAAGACAATGGTATGCACGGCTCCACTTACTTATAAAGGAGAATCCTTAAAGGAATGTGCGCCTTATACCTTAGCTGAGTTGATCTATCCGTCTTCTGCCACCGTCCTGCAAAAAAGCAATGAACTACCGGCAGCCATCGAACTGAATGCTGGAAAAGGGAAAGTAACGGTATTTGCTTCTCCGTATGGTGTTATCGAGCAACCTCAATGTGAATTGCCTGTGAAGGTGATGGAAGAAAAAACACTGGATAAACCTTATCCTATGCTGAACCATACCAAAGCATTGATGGCAGATATTTTTGCTTCTGTACAACTGTTTGAAACCAATCCGGAATTGAGCCTTGTGACCTGTTCCAGAGGGAACGGCGAATATACAGTCCTGATCTCAAATGAATCTTGGGAGCCGAAAGATTTTTCCATTGGGACAAAGGCAGGTAAAATCGTATCCATCAAAGAATTACCGACCGATTGCTCGGAAATGAAAGCTGTAGGCTATACGCCGAAAGTGATGCTGAATACATCGTTTGGCAAGAATACAGCTCATACGATAGCTGGTGGAAATGTCCGTATTTTCCGTGTCCGCTTGGATGAAAAGGCAGATGTGACGGTTATGCCGGAGATCACTCCGGTTCCGAATACGACCGGACGGGCGCTTGTGTTGCGTAATATCATGGATGTGAAGGAAGAAATTCTTTCACGCCCGACATTCTTTGAACATTATGACCGGGTTGTGATCGACTGGCGTTATCTGCATAACCGGGAGAAAGAGGTTTTGAAACAGGAAGCCGGCTGGTTGGGACGGCAAAAACTGAAGATGACGGTTGACTTGACTTCCGGCTTGAACCTGTATCCAGATTTGCGAATCGTGAATAATGATCTTCCTTTCTATCGGAAG
>UMLO01032434.1_pt1 | contig 17925 bp, 9 predicted proteins | sample 1966551 | NCBI WGS metagenome assembly UMLO01 (sample SAMEA4836201, study PRJEB28245) | human gut metagenome | biome: gut microbiome; material: fecal sample | place: Denmark | collected 2008
TTTACATTATTCTTCCTAAATCCATCCGAAATCGGGCGAGTTTCACTATCTTTGTAAGTTATCCCATAAGCTATATAGCGTTCTACTTCATCGGCAATATCATATAAACGTGCCGAAAGAATCCCTTTATTATAAAGTTTATTGATTGCAGGCAGAAGTTTATGATACCGATCCATTTCTTTTCTCGTTTTAAACTGGCATTGGTTACCATAGGATAACAAAGCGTAATAATAATCCTGTTTCAGTAACTCTTCAGTAAATAACGTAACATCTTCCATTGGCTTATACTTCGTCAGATACTCGTTTCTTCGCTCCAAACGAAAGTCATATTCCTTCTTTAATTCAGCCTCAAAATCCTTAATATTCAAATTCGGGTTTATACTATAATTCTGTATGTAATAGTAGGCGCTTTCTGTAAATGCCAGTATTTCTTGATTCAGTTTTTCTGCATCACCTGTTACTTTGGGATGAAAAAGATCTTTGAAGTCTATTTCCACATATATGCTATCTCCCGGGTGGATATACAAATGTTCCGCATAATTGCGAATGGAAACTTCTCTTAATTTTGCATAAACTGGAAAGCGGAATGAAAATGAGCCATCTTCTTGTATGGGGGTACGATATTGATTTTCCATTTTCCAAAAAAATGGAATGATGAGAGTTAATTCTCTTTCTTGAGGATAAAAGTCCCGGTTCAACACTTTTCCTGTGATAACAGCTTCTTTAATATATTCTTTTGCTAACGGATAACTTTCTTCTGTCTGTACAGATGATTCGAATTGAGATTTTGCCCGGTCTTTTTGCCCGCATCCGGCTAATAACAAAAATATTATTAACAAAAAAGAATTATCGTGTTTCATTGTACCTGAATATTAGAAAGTTCATAAACTTAAATAAATAAGATTCTTGCCTCCAAATATAGAAAATTAATTTCATGGGAAAGAGTTTTGTAACTGTTTATATTTGTTATATTTCCTCTATGAAAAGCAAGACCGCGACTATCTTTGTGAGTGGAAACGAGTGTCTATTCCTTTCTACATCTTTTTTCCTTGCACTACTGCATGGCGGTTCAGTTCCGATTATAGTCGGAACAATGAACAATTATGTAAATTTCCTCTTCGAGATTAAAACTCAACCGGGTGTCCTACTCCGTCCGAAACGATAGCCACTTTGCGAAAACGGGATATAATCACCACAAATATATTGACCTTGTAACGGACGGTTGTATCATTATACGGCAGTCATATGGGCTGCCGTATAATGATCTGTTGGTTTGATATACTGAGTTCCCTGACTAAGTACATACCATACTGCAACAAGTATTTTTCTCGCAATAGCTACTTGCACCTTCATCTTGTTCTTTCTTCTTTCGATACATTGCCTGTATGAGAATTCTGCGAAAAATGAATCTTTCATACGTGCAGCTCCCCATGAACATTCAATCATGGTTTTTCTTACAAACCTGTTACCATGTGTGATACCTCGTGCCTTGATTTTGCCAGCGCTTTCCTCGTTACGGGGTCTTAGCCCCACCCACGACACCAATTTCTTTGGTGTCTGGAAATGTGTCATGTCTGTTCCTATTTCTGCTATTATTGAGGTCGCACTACGTTCTTTCACTCCCGGTATAGTCTGAAGGTTTTCAACTTCTTGAGGAAACCACTCCATGCATAGTGCAGTCATCTTTTGCTGTGCTTCGTCCTTGTGCCGTTGCTGCAATTCAATCTCTTCTACAAGCTGTTTTATAATGTCTATGTCGGTCTCGCTGACCACTCCGGTAAGTGCTTTCACCAATGTTTCTCTGCCATGCCTGTTGATTGTTCTTCCATGCAGTTCCTTCACAAGGACTTCCGCATCTGTCACACCTTGGGATATAAGTTTAACTATTGAACGGTACCCTTTGGAATCTGTTGTGGATATATAATTACTGATTCTGATGTTGCACCTCTGGATGCATTGGTCAAGTTTGACTAAATTGCGGCTTATGGAAGCATTCAGGTCAAATATCCTTCTGTCATATTGACGCAGACGTTGAATTTTATCATCAGGAACAAAGCTTGATGCTATCAGTTCTTTACTCAGACAAGTAGCTATCCATTCGGCATCATTCACATCACTCTTTTTGCCAGGAAGCTGTTTTATAAAATAAGGGTTTACCAGATGAAGTTTCACTGACCCTTCAAGCACTCGCCATATGGGTATCCAGTAGATACTGGTACTCTCCATTGCACACTCTTCAACACCTTCAGAGACCATAAGGTCGCGAAGTGTGACCAACTCTTCGGTAAGAACTCCGAATTTATGCTGGATTTTTTCTCCATTAGCACACAGAATACAGCAAAAAACACTATCTTTGTGTACGTCAAGACCGCAGACTACCTTCATAGAAGTATTTTTTTATTGGGACATCAAGCCCGTTGGACATATGAGGATGGGGAAACCCTATGACCTCGTTTTTACCACAAAGATAGTCGCGGTCTTGACTTTCTTATTTACCGGGCGTAAAAAATCTGTTTGCGCAATCATCACTATTTGAACTCATGTCAGGTATTAAAGATTTAGATATATTATTATCCAATATGGAACCTGTATTGGATAAACGTGACTTTGTTTTTTGCTCTTTCCCGACATTTGATTGGGATAAAATGCGTGAATTAAACCCGGTCGGTTTTTTTCAGGAGAAAGAAGGTATGACCTTCATTCTTGACCTGAAAGATGCCATAGGCAAAGATATGGATTGCCAGTCTGTTTACAGGCTTATTACTCTCAATGTACATTCCAGTTTAGATGCAGTGGGCTTGACAGCTGCTTTCTCGGCTAAACTTACAGAGAAAAACATTAGCGCAAATGTAATAGCAGCATATTACCACGACCATATTTTTGTGCCTAAAGAGAAGGCGGAACAAGCACTGAATGCCATTCTCGAACTTCAGAAGATTAAATAAGAAAGGTACCCAACGCAATGTGGATACCTTTATATGATTCATTTACATAAACCGGAAAATGACTCGTCCGGTTTGTGGACCATTTACCCATTTCAGTTGTGAAGAGGGACCACACAAATCGGTGGAGTTTACTTTATTACGTACCGGAGGAATCACGTTCAGGACAGAGATTCCGCTTTCGGGAAGAGTATAAAGCAAACGGTCGCGGCCATCACGAGGCTGATATACTCCGATATATGCGTCGGGAGTTTCGTTTGTCAGGCTGATAGTGCCTTCTTTCGTTTGGATATTCATCCAGGAAACATCACCAAAGTATCCTTTGAATTCGGGATATGTGAAAGTCTCACCCGGGATAGGATCGTTATAGTCGTTTTCCCATACATCGTATTGTGTTCCGTGAATACGGTTTTGCCATACACGGTAAGGTCCGGCACCCAGCCAGCGTTTGCTGATTACCTGATCTTCAGGATAGTCGAAACGAATACCCATCAAGTCTACGACACCGGAGAAATTATAGGTGTAATCCAAAGCCAGTTCTCCACTCGGGTTAATTGTCCATTGGGCTTTATCCAGATTGCCTAGTTTATAATTGGCGGTAACAACCAGATTACCTCCGTCTTCTTTCACATCCAGTTTCGTAAATACGGCAGCATCGGGGAATTCGCTGTATGTGCGGTCTTTTTCTTTTGCTTTCTCATCATCATGGTTATAGAACTGATCCAATGAGCGGTCTGCACGACGGGCTCCAATGAAACGGGGACCATTGGCGAAGTTAATCTTACGGTTATCTACAGATACCCCTTTCAGTTGTCCGTCTTTCTTTGAGAAGATGAATGTACGCTTATTCGCTTTCACAGTAAGATCATTTTCTGTCTCCGTATAAGTAGGACGACTGGACAAGGGAGAAAGCTGTTCAGTCTGCTGATTCAGTTGGTTGACCGGGAAAGTCCAGCGCCAAAGTTCATGGCCGTATGAGTCGATTGCTGTCAGGAAAAGGGCGTCTGCATTGGGGAGGATATTTGTTTTTATATCCAAAATGCCTGCCGAATGAGCAACCACGTCACTGCCTTGCACTTCACCCTCTTTCAACACTTGAATAGCAGCATTGGAAGCATCTGTTGCCAGCGGGAATTTTACTTGCTTCCAAAGGAAACGGCAAGTATTCAGATTCAGATAATCGTAACGGTTTTCTACGGAGAATTTGCCATCAAATTGCTTGTTGATAGAAGTATTCATGATTTGCACCGGACTCCATAACTGCTTGATAGTGTAGTAGCTACCTTCCTTTTCGTGATGTGGTCCTACAATACCGTCTGCTCCAAAGTTTCCTTGGTTATCAATGAATCCGTCCATATCCACACGCTTCACACCTTCGTCTGCCAATACCCAAAGGAATCCACCGATACAACGGGGATGCTTGCGCATCATTTCCCAATAATCATATAATCCGGCACCATGGCCGCCATCGTATAAACCATGCAAGAATTCCGTAGGCATAAAGATTTCCGGTAAGCGCATGTAGTTCTGGCTTTCTCCGTAAGAGCGGTAATGCATGGTTTCAAAACCGGAGAAATTGCCTTGCGGGTGAATAACCGGACGTTTCTGCGGATCGTATTTATGAAACTCTCCATCCAGTTCGGTATTCCATCCTTTTTCATTACCATTACTCCACCAAATAATAGACGGATGATTCACGTCACGTTCTATCATTCCTTCAATCAGACGTACTCCGGTGGGGGTATCATACTTGCCATGCCAGCCTCCCAATTCATCCATCACATAAAGTCCGAGAGAATCACAGGCTTCCAAAAATTCCGGGTCAGCCGGATAGTGGCTCAAACGGACAGAATTCATGTTCATGCCTTTCATCAAAAGAACGTCTTCGATATTCTTCTCTTTACTCAACGTACGACCACTTTCAGGACGGAAACTATGGCGATTGACACCACGTACATTGATACGTACTCCGTTTATATAAAGTCCGTCGCTTTCGCGTACTTCAATCGTGCGGAAACCAAAATTTTCTGTTTCACTATGCAAAACCTTACCGGCCTTATCCAATAGAGAGAATTGCGCTTTATAAAGATTCGGAGTTTCCGCTGTCCATAATGCGGGGTTAGATACATTCAGTTGCAGGGAAGTCCAGTCGCCTCCTGCTTTTACGGGTACGGTGGTTTCCGTTATCTTTTTCCCTTTTTTATCTAAAATCTGTGTACGGATGCTCATTCCGTCATTAGAGATATTTGTGTAGCAGTTGGCACGGAAAGTTCCATCCATCTTTGCGTCAATGGCAATGTGCCGCAGGTTTACGGCTGGTTTCACCTCCAGGAACACCGGACGGAAGATACCGCCAAAATTCCAATAATCAGCACGACGTTCGGCAAGGTTCACACTGGCATTTTCACTTTCTTTGGCAACAGTGACTTCCAGTAAATTCTTTTTGCCATATTTCAGGAAATCCGTGACGTTGTATGAAAAACGATAGAAGGCTCCCTGATGTTTGGAACCCACTTTGCGTCCATTCACTTTTACTTCCGTGTCTGTCATCGAAGCTTCGAATACAAGATTGACCTGTTTGCCGCGAAACTTTTCCGGAACTTCAAATTCGTACTTATACATCCCTTTTTCATCGGCAACGCCTTTAGGAAATGGCTTTCCATAGAAAGTGATTCCATACTGATAAGTGCCGAAGCCTTGCAATTCCCAACAGGAAGGTACGCCGATTTTCGTCCATTTGCCGGAATTGCGTCCGTCGGTACAAAAGAAGTCCCATTCAACCATATCGTCGCATCCGTGACCGGAGAGATATTGCCTTTCCGTTTGTGGAAGGTTTTGAGCAGCCAGGGTAGTTGCCAACGCTAAGGTCGATAATAAAGTGGTTACTTTTTTCATTGTTACTTTTATTATTGTGTTAGTTATTTATTGCTATTATTGTTTACTACTGATACGGAGATGCAACGTATGTTCTTTTTTCTCTATGGCATATTTCTTCAATACACCCGGTCCGCAACTACTGTTTCCTAATCCAAGTACGGCAGCATCCATACTAAGAATAACTTCTGCACGTGGTTTTAAATCGCAATCGTGAGTTTCTTCATAGATGTCTTGTACGGTGTAATGCAGGGCAGATGCAGAAAATGCGTTTTCTACCGCGTCAACACGAATGCCTTTATTCTGTTTGTCGGTCAAGGTAAGATAATGCACTTCCTCTTTGTTTCCACTGTCCTGCGGACGTGGATAATGTACGTATTGGTCTGCAACGCTTCCTTTCCAAAGCCCTATCATAGCAGATGTTTTGCGGTCAGGATAGTTATCCTGTGGTCCTCTGCCATACCAGGTAAATGTATCATAAGCAGGCGCCAGACAGAATGCGATTCCTAAACGGGGAATTTCAGGAAGAACTCCTTGTGGCAAGAAAGTTGTTTTCAGATCAATCGTTCCATCTGAAAAGACCGTATAGACAGAAGTCGTCACCACTTTTCCTTCTTTATATAAATTACTTGTTTGAATCCGGACAATGACCGCCCCGTCTGCACGTTTTTCATGGCGGAAAGATTCCAGATTTATCTGCGGATGATCCATTCCATGCAATTTCCAGTCTTTAGCCAACCAGTTTCCGAAGCTCTTGTCATTATCTGTCGGAGCACGGAAAACTTGAGTGACAGGCTGAACCGGAAAATCATCGGAGTGAGCCAGCATTTCCTTGCCCTTATATATAAGGGAAGTCATACTTCCGTTCACTTTCTTTTCCCACTGAACAGAAAAACTGCGCCCACTAATCAATAAAGATTTATCATCCTCTTTCACCTGAAGCGCTCCTTTATTAATCAGATCGGTAGAGGCTAAATCTCCTTTCTGCAAGCAGAATTGTTCCCAGGCCACTTCATGTCCTGCCTTTGCCCAAAGAGCATCCGATTTCAAAACAATGCTTACTTTCAGCTGGTAATCGGAAAGAGTTTTCTCCGTTTTTTTATTGGTCTTACTAACTTTCTCATTTTTATTACTCAAAGAATAAATATCTTTTAATGATCGGAAAGCCGGCAAATCAATCGTTTTACTTTCGCCTGGAGTTATTTCCGGCAATGTTATTTCTCCCCGTTCTTTCTCCTTACCATCCACTGATAATGTCCACAGGCAACGATAAAGTGATAAATCAATATGATGATTCCGGTTGGTTACTCTCAACTCTCCATTCTCAACTCTCAACTCAACCGGTGCATATACCTTCTTTACCTCCCAATATTTAGGCGTAGTTTCACGGTCACTCATCAGCAATCCATTAAAGCAGAAAGCTTTTAAATTCGGCTTATCGCCAAAATCACCGCCGTAAGCCACCATGGTACGGCCATCGGGTAATGTCTTGTAGATTCCCTGATCTACCCAATCCCATATAAAACCACCTAGCATACGGGGATTGCTATATATCTCATCCCAATATTCCTTGAAATTTCCTAATGCATTCCCCATGGAATGTGCATATTCACTCGTCATCACCGGACGGTCGTCATTGGTACGTTCCGCAATTTCCAGCAACCGTTCCCAACGTGCATTTTCAGCGCGTTCCTTGTCTTCTCCCTCTGCAATGCCGGGATTTAAGTATTCCTGTTTCACCCGGGTATAAAAGCGGCTGATAACATCGACCGTCTTCGGGTCAGGATTTCCGTCCACTCCCTGCGCCCCCTCATAGTGTACAGGACGAGTGGGATCGAAATCATGCAGCCATGCCGAAATAGCAGCGAAGTTCGGTCCGTAACCGCTTTCGTTTCCCATGCTCCACATTACAATACATGGATAATTCTTATCACGTTCCGCCATACGGACCGCACGGTCCATAAATGCTGCATGCCAGTCGGGGGTACTTGCGAGTGTTCCACGCAATCCGTGTTCTTCTAGATCCGCTTCGTCCATCACGTACAATCCCAAGCTGTCGCATAGCTCGTACCAACGGCTTACATTCGGGTAATGACTGGTGCGCACAGCATTTATATTTGCCTGCTTCATTAAAAGAATATCCTGAAGCATTCGTTCTTCGCTCATGACACGTGCCGTCCGTGGATCATGTTCGTGGCGGTTCACTCCACGAAAACGAACCGGATTACCGTTCACTAACAGTTGTCCTTTTTTGATTTCTACAGAGCGGAAACCTACGGCCTGTTCTATCTGTTCTACGACTTTTCCTTCTCCATTTTGGAGAGTTAAGTGTAATTTATAAAGATAGGGTGTTTCTGCCGTCCATCTTTCCGGCGATTTTATAATGGCTGACAAACGTCCCATCTTACGCGGGCCACGCTGCGGATACCATTCATTCATCCGGCTTGCTTTATGCTCCAAATCAAGCATATCTTCCACATCACCTTTCAATGTGGCAACTTCTTTGCCTGAAGCATCCTTTAATACTCCCTGTAAGACATACCCTTTTCCGGTCATCCCTCGATATACACTGAATTGCGGATCAATCTGCAAAATAAAGTCTTCATAATCACCAGCAGACGCAGGAAGAGTGCGTACCGCATAATCACGGACATGAATATCCGGCGTATGTATCAGATGAATACTACGATGAATACCACCAAAACGCCAGAAATCCTGATCTTCCAGATAAGAACCGTCACTATATCGGTAGACTTCCAGTGAAATTTGATTTTCTCCGGATTTCAGATACTTCGTGACATTAAATTCACTCGGTTCCATACTGCCTTGGCTATACCCTACCCGTTTGCCATTGATCCAAACATAAAAGGCGCTCATTACGCCCTCAAACCGTAGAAAAGTCTGTCCATTCGCTTCCCATCCGGCCGGCAAGACAAAGGTACGACGATATTGCCCTACCGGGTTTCGTTCTTTATACGTGGTATAGTCAGTTTTCGGTTCTCCCATCACCCGTGGAGGATCTATTTTAAACGGATAGCCTGCTGAAACATAGATAGGCGTGCCATATCCGTTCACTTCCCAATTGGCGGGAACAGGAAAATCCGTCCAATCTTTATCATTAAAATTTGTCTGATAGAAATTCATGACTCTTTCATTGGGAACGGGAGTCCAACGGAATTTCCAGGTTCCGTCTAAAGAGATTGAACCGTCTCCTTTCTGTACAGAGAAAGGGGTAAAAGCGGCTCTTGCCGGTTCACGATTGATCTGGAGAACATGATGATTCTCCCAATCATGCATTGTTTGTGCCTGTGTAGGACTTACAAACAATATACCAAATAGCAAAGTATATATTTTCATTCGTTCTTTTTTCTTCATATCAAGTAGACGGACGAAAGGGTATTTTGTACCCCTTTCTTTTACAGAAATATTAAAGAACAATAAAAGGAGTAACACTCTATGAAGAAAATCTTTACCTTGTGGCGTATAATTACTTCTAATATTATGATGATGAAAAAACTACTATTTAGCAGCTTCTTTTTATTAGGCAGTCTCGTTTCACAAGCACAACACGAGTACACAATTAAAGGTGAGGTAAAAGGAGTGAAAGACGGAACTCATGTTTCCTTATTTTTGACGGATGGACGCGTAGGAAGCATAGTTGGTACGGATACGATACGTAATGGAACTTTCTTTTTCAAGCGAAATGCAGGAGAAAGCGGTATGGATCAACTGTCTCTCATGTGTCGCGATACAGATTTCCCTCCAATGTCGTTAGATATTTATGCAACTCCAGGCGCAAAAATAAAAGTAACGGGCACAAACCCTCTGATTTATACATGGAGGGTAGACAGTCCGGTAAAAGAACAACAAGAACATAATAGATTCATTGAGGATTCCCGTGATTTATGGGACGAATTTCAACGTTTGGCTATCAAAGAAAGAAGTATGCGTTCAGCTTCAGAAGCCGAACGAAAAGCACTTCGAACAAAGAGTGATAGTATATCTTCTATTATTAATCAACGGGAATTAAAGTTGATGAAGGAGCTCCCTATTTCCAATGTCTGGATGGAAAAATTACTCCGTTTGAGTATGTCTTTGAAATACAATTCAAGGTTTACCAATAAGGAAGAAATACTGGCTTTGTATGACAGATTAAACGAAGAGCAGAAAGCTTCCATTGAAGGACAAGAAATTAGGGTTAATCTCTTCCCTCCTAAAACAGTGAAAGAAGGAGATGACATGGCAGACGCCGATCTTTTTGATTTAGATGGAAAAGTTCATCATTTGGCTGACTTCAAAGGAAAATATATGTTACTTGATTTCTGGAGCAGTGGTTGTGGTCCTTGCATCATGGCTTTGCCCGAAATGAAAGAGATTCAAGAGCAATATAAAGACCGACTCACCATCATCAGTTTGAGTTCGGATACGCAAACTAGATGGAAAGCTGCTTCTACGCAACATGAAATGACTTGGCAAAACTTAAGTGATTTGAAACAAACTGCAGGACTATATGCTGTGTATGACGTCAACGGTATTCCGAATTATGTTCTTATCTCTCCCAAAGGCAAAATCGTGAAAATGTGGTCGGGCTATGGTAAAGGCAGCTTGAAATTAAAGATGCGTAGATATTTGGATGCGCCAAAGCGTGAGATGAGTATCACCGGGGACACCAATAGAAAAGTAGTTAACTATCCAAGTTTTGAATCAACCAATACTGATATTCTTGAAGTAAAGCAGGTAGAATTGACTGATACAGCCACTATCGTTCATTTTTATGCATATTACATACCCAAATACTGGATACAAGTAAGTGTAAATGCCAAACTAGTAGACGAGCAAGGTACATCATACACATTACAAAAAGCTGACGGCATTACTCCCGGTAAGCATTTCTTTCTGCCTGAAAGCGGAGAAGCCGAATTTTCCCTAACTTTCAAACCATTACCTCTCAAAACTAAATCATTCAATTTCACAGAAGGAACAGCCAAAAACGATTGGCAAATAAATGGGATAAAGCTTACTAGATAAAGAAAAAGAAATGTGCCAAAATAAAATCATAAAGGAGTTTTGGCACATTCTCTCTATTAATATTTGAATATCGAATATTAAAATAAGAATATTGTATTAACATTAAATATCTTGCAATTTAAAATAACCGTATAAGTCGCTCAAAAAGAGCTGTAAATATGTTATAATCTTCGCAGAAATGGTTTTCTTTGTTATAAGATATGTCTCATATATCTTATATTCAGTACAAAACAATAAAAGAAATGGAAGATTACAAACAGACACTCTATAACGATGAATTATTAAACATTTTACCCGACGGAGTGATTATATTTGATACAAATGGAGAAGTTATACAACTCAATCAGCAGGCTTTTGCAGAACTGCATGTTCATCCGTCGGTCAATGATATGCTTCCCTTTCCTACCAATCGTTTATTTAAACTGCTAAATAAAAAGGAAGATATACTTTCGACTATTCTGGAAAAGATTCGTCAGGGAGAAAATACGTATTCATTACCTGAACATACCTTCATGCAAGAACAGGTTGATTACACACAATTTCCCATAAGAGGAGAATTTGCAACGATCAGGGATAGAACTAATTTAAACAAGATCTTATTCTTTTTCCGCAATATTACAGTAGAGCTTACACAGGAATATATTCTGAATACTGCTTTGCAAAGAACCAGAATCTATCCATGGTATTATGATATAAGTCGGAGTGAATTTACTCTTGACGATCGTTATTTTGAACATTTAGGTATTCCGGCAGGAGAAAATAATACTTTGACAATGGAGGAATATGTGAATATGATTCATCCGGACGATCGGCAACCTATGGCTGATGCCTTTGTTGTACAACTTAGTGGTAATACAACTTTTGACAAAACAGTTCCATTCCGTTTGCGCCGGGGGGATGGTACTTGGGAATGGTTTGAAGGGCAGTCAACTTATATTGCAAACATATCCGGCCATCCCTATCGGTTAGTGGGAATCTGCTTGAGTATTCAGGAATATAAAGACATAGAAAACACCTTAATCGAGGCACGTAAAAAAGCAGAAGAAAGCGATCGTCTTAAAATGGCGTTTTTAGCCAATATGAGTCATGAAATCCGTACGCCGCTGAATGCAATCGTCGGCTTTTCTGATGTTATAGGTTCCACTTATGATGAGTTAAGTGAAGAGGAACGTGCCGATTTCGTGCGACTAATCAGCATCAATAGCGAACATTTAGTACGATTGATTGACGACATACTTGATTTGTCCAAGATTGAATCAAATACGATTAAATTTACTTTCTCCAACTGTTCCCTTAACTCTTTAATGATGGACATAGAGAAAGAACAGGCAATGAAACCTATTTCCGAAATTGAAATAAAGTCATTATTACCGGATGAAGATGTTTATATCAACACAGATATTACACGCCTGAAACAAGTAATATGCAATTTCATTAATAATGCCCGGAAATTCACCCAAAAAGGATATATTCATTTTGGGTATACGCTTGATAACAGAAATGCGGATTCAGTACAAATATTTGTAGAAGATACCGGTTCGGGAATTCCGCAAGAATGTTTGAATGAAATCTTTGATCGTTTTTACAAAGTAGATACTTTTAAACAGGGAACCGGTTTAGGACTTTCTATCTGTAAAACGATTGTAGAACACCTGCAAGGAGATATCTCCGTTAAATCAGAGATTGGGAAAGGTAGTTGTTTTACCGTTACATTACCATTTGATAGAAAAACAGAAGATTAGCGTCCTCTATATTCTTGAGGGGTAATACCAGTATGCTGCTTAAAAAACTTATTAAAGAAGGAGATATTATTAAACCCTAAAGATAGAGCTATATTTTTTACAGGTTCATCGGTCGACTTTAAACGGGATTTAGCTTCCATCAAAATGACAGAAGCAATCACCTCTAATGGAGTATTTCCTGCCGCCTTTTTAATTGTAGAACAGAAATGGGGCAGGCTAAGTCCTAACTCATCAGCATAGAAAGATGTTCCGTGATGGATTGTATAATGTTTCATGACTAATTTTAAAAACTCCTGATAAATCTCATACTTTCTTGATTGAGAAGACAAATACCAATTATTCTGTAACTTATATATTTCTGTAGCCCCTTGGATAAACATGGTAAGAACAGCTTTTACTATCTCCTTATTTTCGCGCGTCCTAAGTGAAGCGTATGAAAGAATAGATGATTCATAAAACATTTTATAACTACAGGCCTGAAGTGGAGATAAAGCAACTATCGGATTCTCCATAATTACCGGAAGAAGGTGCTGGGTAGCTTTCATCAAATTTATACTTTCTATAAAATGAGATGAAAAGCCTGCATAATAAATCTGGATATCGGATGAGAATGTGTGCACCTCTAATATGCAATTAGGCGGCAAAGTTATTAAATCATTTTCACTAATATGATGGGTATTGGTATTGATCGTCACCTCCATAGTGCCTTTTATACAAAGAATAAATAAGCCGGATTCAATCTTACATGGAAAATTCTTATAGCTCTTCAGTAAATCTTTTGCGAATCCCTCTCCTACAATATAATCAACCGGCAAATCATACTTTGGTATATTACTTTCCATTATTGCTCTTTTTGTTTGTCCTCAAAGATAGAGATTATTTAATTCCTATCTTTTAAATAATTAAAATCGGAACATTGAATCATAAAAAAATAACATCTATATTCTATTTCTAAGAAAATGATCCGAATATAAAAGAAACGGGATGCGGAAAGTTTACCTTATCCGTATCCCGTTTTATTGAAATCAATTGATAGAAAGATTTATTGAATATCCAATGCATCAAAAGCAATTCCGTCCATATTTTCCGCCGAAAGTAATACTTTGTAATGTCCGGCATTGATAAAGGTTCCCGTAGTAGTGCTCATCATCTTCCATTTATCTGGTGTCTCCGGGAAGTTCAATACGTCCTCTTTCAATACTACTCCTTTTGAATCAATGAATTTCATCAAGACAGGTATTGGCTTTCCGGTAGTGTTCATATATTTAAAGCGAAGCGCGTACACTTGCGCCAATCCGGTAGAAACATTCCATTCAATACTGTTGCCTTTTCCTTTACCAAAAAACACTCCCATCTGTTTGCGATGTTCTTTCTTTTGGAATTTGCCTTTCAGTACAGCGGTTTCCGCTTCGTATGATATACTGACACGAGCATTTTTGTCTTCCAGAAGTAACTCTTTCGGAGTCTTTTCCATCACTTCTTTATCCGCCTTTTCCCAACTCCAGCCGGACGCAGGGAATACTGTCGGTTTCACTTCCTGATCTGTGCTGGCAATAGCAATGCCCGAAATCAAGGCTTGTCCTGCTTTCACTTCCGGGAAATGAATTTTCAACATTCCACCCTTCACTGTGGCATATACTATCTTCTTACAAACTCCATCGTGACCGCTTTCAGCCCAAATATCCAAGTCGTCTAATACAACAGAATCATTCACGGCAACATCGAATATGCGCAGTCCTTCACAGTCGGTAGAAGCGCTTCCGCCCGTACCATGCCAAGGCTCTGTGAAATACAGTTCAATACGATATGTTCCGTCTGCCACAGGGAAACGATATTCCAACTGATGACGTCCGAAGCGGAAATGTTGGAATAATGTCCAGTCGCGGGTGCCACGAATCGGATCATTGGTGGTACGTTGACTGGCAAGATAAGGATTCAGATCCTTGAAATTCTCCGCCCATGAACGGGAATAATTCGTATTGTCCTGCAACCATAACTGTCCGAAGCTATCTGTATAATCATCCCCTCCACAGTTGAGACGATACAGATAATTATATCCTGCCTCTCCTTTCAAGATCTTTTTATCATCCTGATAAAGAAGTTCGAAGTTAGGGGCTTGCTCCAAGCCATTCAATAGGATCAGGTCTTCTGCTATCGGTTTACCTTTATAATATCCTACTGCACGAAGTACGTTATAACGAATATCCCGGTTTTCCCACATAAAGTGAGTGCCTGTTCCGTTGTTCTTTTTACGTCCGAGGAAGGTTGCCTTTTCATTTGTCAGATCGTTGTATAGCAATACAGAATCACAATTGCTGTAAGCCTCGATAGTGGCACGGCGACGTCCCTTTTCAAAGCGGTTGGCCCATGTATGTGATACCAGGTAAACCATCGGGTCTTTTGCAGCCGGAACATAGTTGGCGCGATACATATAATATACGTCCAACGGTTCTTCCCACGGAGTAACCAATCCTTTATAATTGAACGGACCTACTTTATCTATCTTGCGATACGCTTCATCCGGTTGGCGGCGTCCGGGATTGTCATGACTGCTGTATATCCATTGGAATTGTCCGCAAACACTATCTTTAGCCTGTTCTGCCAAACGGATTTTAGTTTCCATCAGCTGACACATACGGTCTTCACTCCACACTCCGTTCACCTGGAAATCTCCCGGTTCCGTATGCAGGTCGATGCTTCTCCACGCTCCATATTCCCCGTTCAATAATTGGTTCGCTTGAGAAAGCTCACGACCGTATTTTGTCACATCTCCTCCATACGTCCCACTCCAATTTTGAATCACATTCCAGTCTGTACCCTCGCCACCATTGCAGGTTGTTATGACACGCATCGTCTTGGCAGTCGGGTCCATCTCCCGGATAAGGTCACTGCACTCTTGTGCAAACTCACGAGGCAAAGTGCTTTCATTCTGCAATCCCCACATCACCACTGACGGAGAATTACGACGTTCTTTCACCCATTGACGAATCAACTTTTTAAAGTTCTCACGAAACTCCGGAGTATCATACCACACGTGGGCGGAAAATTGTGTCCAAAACAAGATTCCCTCTTCATCCCAGTATTTTTGATAATCGAGATGATGGGGCTGATGAGCATCGCGGAACGCATTGAAACCGGCTGCACGTATCTGTTTTACCCTTGCGGCAACCTGTTCATTACTGAACGCATGGCTTTGTCCGAACTGATGCTCATACTCACATACCCCATTGATAAACATGGGCTTCCCATTCAGGTAAAAACGTCCGTCTCCATCGTTTCGTTTTACCGGCCAGCTAATGGTACGAATACCGAAGGGTGTCGAAATTTCATCCGTCGTCTTCGTATCACGCTTAATCATGCTAGCCAATTTATAGAGATATGGATTTTCCGTATTCCACAAAACAGGATTCTCAACAGGAGCCTGCTGGCGAATCACTTTCATTTCTCCCGGAGCTAAAGTAACTTTTTCAACCAAACGGAAAACTTGTTTTCCATCGGCATTGCTTAGTTTATTGACTAACTCTACCGTTTCTGTTGTTTTACTATAATTCTTAACCTCTGTTTCTACAAATACGTTAGCAGCCTTTTCGTCATTCCAAATATGTACACCGAAAGGTTCTATGCGAATCTCATCCGTTACTTCTAATACCACAGGACGGAAGATACCTAACGGCTGGGAACCCTCACTGAATCCCCATTCCGACGAACATCCCCCACATACCCAAGGCATATCGGCAATCATTTCAGGATGCTCGGCTTTCACTTCCAGGCTATTTACTCCCTGTTTCAATTCATCTGTGACATCCAAAGTCAACGTAGTGCGTCCTATGGGGTGACGTCCGAAGTCCTTTCCGTTCACTGTAATGGTGGCGTATGTACCCACTCCTTCAAAACGAAGGAAATATTTTTTAAGTTGAGAGTTGAGAGTTGAGAATTGAGAGTTGTTGAGGGTGAAGTCCTTTTTGTAAAGAACGGTTCCGTGAAGATTGCCGTGAGTCAATTGACGATACCCATAATAATCATCCCAGTTATGAGGTATATTCACAGTCTTTTCACTCTCAACTCTCAACTTTCCATTCTCAACTCTCCAAGTTTTCCAGCCTTCATTTAATTCAATAATTTGCCGGCGGTTCTTGATTTCCGGTTTCGGGAAACGGACAGCCGAACGTCCCATCGGCTTACTGGTAGCAATGGCAATGCCGCGTTGCTCTGCGTTGTTTACCGCACAATAGAAATGATAAACCACTCCGTCATGTTTCACCACATAGCTCTTATGAGCAAACAGTTCATCGTAGTTCTTGGAGGGGATAATCAGGTCGGCCCCTTTCCAGTCGGTCCAGTTCACCAAATCATAGCTGGCGGCAAATGTATTGAATGCTTTATATTTACGCGAAGGTTCAAAAGCAGAGAAATAGAACATCACATACACATCTCCCATCTTTTGGATATGCGCATCTCCTGTAATGGTTCCATCTGCTTCGTGCGCAAAAACAGGATTTCCGGAGTAGCGTTTCCATGTCTTCATATCTTTGGAAAGCGCAATGCCGACACGTTCGCCTTTTAAATCCGTTTCCGGATGACGGCCGCCCGCGTTGTAATACATCACAAACGGAGCTCCCAATGTTTTATCTTTATCCCAATAAACGGTACTCTTATATTGAGTTAGTTTTTCCCACCATTGGGCATCTTTATCATGGATGCTCAAAATCGGTTTGTCCAGAGATTCCCATTCATGTGCCGTAGAAATATCTCCTTTCGTCCATGCCAGTCCGACATAAAGCGGAGCTTTTACAGCTTCGTAGCCTGTTCCTTCACCGCCGATATAAGTCATCCAATGGCGACCTTTATAAGTCTGAAGCTCATAGCTTCCACCCCATTCCATATCCGGCAATGCAGGAAATCCGCCACGCTGATTGCAGTCCCATTTTCCATCCCGATAAGAAAGAACCCGTCCCAAAGTGCGCCATTCGAGCAAATTATCACTTTCTGCTATCCACGTTTCGTAACCACGACCATCGGTTCCACCTTTGCCGTTGTAAACCACATAAGTCATCAGCCACTTGTCTCCCTGACGAAAAACGGTAGGACAATCAATCTTATGATAATTGTCTGCCGGGGCAACTGCGAGCCCGTACTTGTATGGTGTCTTTACTTCCTCGTAAATCTGCTCCATTCGTTCCTGCGGAACTTCCCGTTGCGCATACAGAGAGAAAGTGGCGGTTATACTAAAAACTGCCAGCAATAACTTCTTCATGATACTTTTTCTAATCGTTTAATACTTAAATAGTGCATAACCACTAAATGATAATTTTGCGGAGTGCCCTGAAAGGGCTTAATTA
>UMLO01018941.1_pt1 | contig 17687 bp, 24 predicted proteins | sample 1966551 | NCBI WGS metagenome assembly UMLO01 (sample SAMEA4836201, study PRJEB28245) | human gut metagenome | biome: gut microbiome; material: fecal sample | place: Denmark | collected 2008
GAGATAAAAGCGGATAATTTCCGATTTTTACATTTCTTAAAAGGTACATTGCCGTTGTTGCGCCGAGTGTTGCAAGCGAACCGAATATCATATCAAGCGGTAAGCCCGAACCGATATTGTAAATATTTGAAAGCACACATCCAAGCGTAAGCCCCGGTATAGCCGCAGGGGTGAAAAGCGCTAAGACGTTGAGTGCCTCGCTTACTCGAAATTGCACGGCGGCAGATGTTGTGCCGGGCAATAAAAAGTTTTGCGCATAGGTGAGCGCCGCATAGAGCGCCGCAATGATTGCTGTTTGAACTACGAATAATACTTTCTTGTTCATATTCTTTTGTCTCCTTAGTTTTGTTTTTACGAGTAGTACAGCGAAAATACTACTGATATTGCGGGTTTGTGCCAAGTACCGCAATGTTAACCCCTATGTTTAACCACTATCGGCTAAATCGCTTATATTGATTAACGGTTGTTATTATAACACACTAAATGAGATTTTCAAGAGTTTAATTATAAAAAATATGTATATTTATTCTAATTATCGTATCAATTCATATTCAATCTGATTTTGTAATTTGTTTTTTAGTTGTTTTAACTTTTCGATTTCTTCTTGTTGTGTCGCAACTTTCTTTTCAAGTTCTTGATTTTTTTGTTCTAATATAGTTTTATTTCCGTTTGCAGTGGCTCCGTTTAGCACTTGCACATTTTCTAATTTCATTTCTTTTTCAATATATTTCTTAAAGTCGGGGTGTAAAGTTTTCAAATCTTCTTTAGTAATTATATCTTTACTTCTGAATTTATATCTTTGCTTTTTTTCGTCATATACAATAGGAACAAAAACATAATGTTCGTGAAATTTTGCATTTGGCTCATCTTTATGAACATAACAGGAAATGCAAGGACATTTATATCTATCCTCAAAAAATTTAGCAGCCAAATAAAAAAACTCGTCTGCTCTTTCTTGCGGAACGCCGTCACATAATTGAATGCAAACTGAACATAAAACATTTACATCTTTTCTCGGAGAACAATATACATTTTCATTATTATATATCTCTTTGAATAACTCCAAACCACTCTTGTCTGTGTTAAGTAAATTATAGTTCAAGTGCGTCAACGAAGTATCTACATTTTCTCTATTTTTTCTTTGCGTTGAGCGTTCATTATGCCCAATAATCAAATTTATATTATCATTCCTTGTGAATTTAGCTATGTGCATAAACATCACTCTCCTTTATAACTAAGTATGATGGATAAACACAACAAAACTTGTTTGGTTAGCAAGTTACCCATTTTTTCAAAATGGACTTGGCAAAGGAACCTCTGCACTCCTAAAAAAACGGTATATATACCAAACTAATGGTATATATACCGTTTTAAATATGATTTATTCAAATGTCAATTCATTATTTTTCATCATCTGATTTACTTTCTTAATAAATTGAGTTGATAAAAAATCATCATCAGGGTTTTGCGTTCTTTCTAAATCATCAAAATTTTTGACTTCCAACTCAGGATAGTCAGTATTTTCGGTAGGAAGAAAAAACACATATTTTCCTAAATCATAATATAAATAATATTGCAATATTTCTCCTGTGAATTTATCTAAATCAAAGACTAAATATTTAGGCTTGAAACTTTGCAATAATTCTTTTTCAATATTCAAAAACTGTTCTGCTAACTTTTTGTATTTTGCGACTTGATGATAAGTGTCGTCGAGCCAATGAAAAATACGATAATAAGTTTTGTATGATTCGTGTTTTTGATAATTGTGTTGATAACGTCTGTCGGCTGAATAAATACAATCGACTAAAATTTTATTGTTGATTTTGTTGTTTTTGATAGCATTTCTGTAATTGTAACTTGTATTCATGTTTTACAGTCCTTTCTTAAAATAATAGTAATTCAAGTATGAAAGGACTAAAAGAAAATAATTTTTCTACATAGAAATTTTTTTACTTCAAGTTTTTGCTTATTATATATAAGAACAAAATTAACTTATTGCACTTATTAAGTTTGAATATTGATAATTATCAAATCAATGTTCGTTTTATTGCTAATTACAAAAGAAATCGCAATACTTTTACCACTTAACCGGACAAAGTTTAAACATATAATTGTGATTATGTATTTTAAAAGATTAGATTTAAAGATTCACATATAATATTGCTAATTATTGATATAAGAAGAAAACACCTTGAGAAACCAAGGTGTTTTCATATTAGCAAAAAATATAATTATATTTTTTGCTAAGTAAATAATTAAAAAATCATCTATCTTCATCAATAAAATTGTGGGTATTTCTGCCGCCTGAATGTGAAATACTCTCATCATCATAATTATTTTTCTTTTTATTACTATATAATTCGTCAATGTAGTTAATATAATCGTCTATGTCGTAAAAATCAAAAGGTGTTTTTATTCGTTCCATTTCATCACCCCTGATTTAAGTATGACTTATTTTAGTTCTTGTTCGAGATTTACGAAATCTTCCGTATCGAAGAATTCAATTATACTTATGTCAAGTCCGTCACATAACTTTTTTAGTGTTACAATTCCGGGATTTTTACTTTCTCCGTTTAGAATACTTTTGATTGTTGATTGTGATATTCCCGACATATAACTTAAAGCATTAGGAGTAATATTTCTTTCTTTACACAGATTGTTAATTCGATTTACAACGGCTTGATATATTCCCATTTTGCACCTCTTAAGTTAGCTTTTTCTTAATGATATATCACTAACAAACAATAAGTTAGTGAATTATCACTAAAAACTATTGACTTAGGAGAATTAAAATGTTAAAATTCAATTAGTGATATATCACTAATATTTTTTTCAATAGGAGAATATATATGACGAAATCAGAAGCTAGGAAAAAATTTATAAAAGACCTCATAACATTAGTTATTGGAATTGTAATTGGAGGCATTATTGGAATTAACGCTATTCCAGGCGATAAAGCAGTAGCATTTATTATGTTTGGGCTGTTTTTAGGTGGTATCCCTCTTGGCTGGAAATTTGCTTCGCACATCATTACAGCCGTCAGCTTGCTGGGAATTATAGGTAAATTGTTTATATCCTTAGTTCTTGGTTGGATTGTTGCCCCGATAACCGTAATCAAAGATATTATTTCGCTTATCGTATCGGCTAAAAATGATACAAATTATGAAATAGATAATCAAGAATAATAACTCATATTAACTAAAAAAGGTGCAGAATGTTCTGCACCTTTTTCATATAATGGTATTAATAACGATTTTAATCATCTTTTTTGGAAGAAATATCTGAATATTTCAAAACTGTTAAACCGTCTCTTCTTTCTATTGCATTCCCGTCCATATGTAAAAATGTATCTTCATCTAATGGACTTAAGCCTTTTCCATTTTTTATATCCTCTAAAATTTTTTCATCATCAACATTCATATTAAATTCCTTTCTGTGCAATAATAGATATGCAATAAGCAATAATAGATATAACCAATGAACTTATTGCTAAATCATATTTATTTTGCTTTTTTTCTATAATGATTTTTAAACTATGTGCAGCAGTAGTATATTTGTCGATTAACCATAATGCTGCCGTATTAATTTCTTCTTCATATATTTTTTTATTCTTAATATCTACACTGTTAAAAACTAATAATTGTTTTCCTTTTAATAATATCAACAATTGAATTAAACTCCAAAAAGAACAGCAAGTCGCTATTGCAGAAGAAAGCAAATACAAAAGTTGTACAAATAGTTCAGATTTATTTTTACAAGCTATTAGACTAAATATAATCGTATAGTCGAATTTTGATACCATAGCTAAAATGACTGTACCAGAAAAAGCAAGTGCAATATTTACCTTTATGTAAATTTTGTCGTATGTATCTAACAATTTAAGATAATCATTGTAGCAATCAATTTTTAACAGTTCCGCAGACGGATATTGTTTTAAATCAGAGTTATTTTCATCACTTCTCATATTATCCTCCTTAAATGTATTCAAACTGATAACTATTATACCAAACCATTGAAATAAAGTAAAGTTTTATAAATACATTTACTTTTCTTCCTCAAAATTGATAAATCCGTGATGATATGTTTTTATATATTCTTCAATTATAGTTTTATCGTTAGGTGAAAAATAATAAGTATCTCTATCGGTATTTTTTATAATGAAATCTATTTGTGCAAAAATACGGTCTTTTCTTGCATTGTAAGATTCTTTTTCATTACCGTTCAATACTCTTTCGGTTAATTTTTTTATTATTTCATCTCGTTGTCTTTCTTCATCGCTCTTTTTATGGAATGAGGCTATTTCACCAAAATTTGCAAATAGTGTTTCTGTTTTCTGCTTTTTATTAAATCTTCCGTAAATTTCTCGGAGCATATTTTCATTACTGTGCCCGAAGTAAAGATAAACATTACCACGGTCGAATCCTAAACCTTTCGGTGGTTTTTCGATTAAGAAATATGCGCAAGAGTGCCTGAACATTTGAGCATCAGTCTTAGGGAGACCCTGAACCTTAATAACCTTTTTTAATTCATTTGCGATATTATCGTGTTTTTGATATTCTTTAGGGCTTTGACTTGCTAAATTAGGAAAAACAAAGCAATCTTGCATTTCGTCAATAGAAATATTGTATTGATATTTGTATGAATTACAATAATCAATTAACAATGTATAATATATATTAAGAATAGGAATAGTACGAACGCTATCGTCATTTTTGGTTTTCTTTATACCGTCATTAAGTCGTTTATAGACTTTTTCAGATTCTTCCATTCTAGTAATGCTGTCATCAATAGTAATACTTCCGTCATTGAAATCAACACATTTCCATTTTAATGCTACGATTTCCTCAACACGCATACCTGAAAAAAACAAAACATAAAAAAATGAGTACCAATAGAAATTTTTGAAAATACCGAGTGAATTTCTATAATAACTTGTTAACCTGTGTAATTGTTCAATGTTAATCCAAAAACGCTTTTTTTCTCGTTCCTTATTATGAACTTCAATACTTTTTAAATTAACCTGCTTTAATGCTGATTTATTATTAACATTTTGCATTATATTTTCATAGTAATCATTAGTCTGCAAATATTCGCTGAATTTATTAAGAATTAACTTGCAACTTCTTACATACTTGCCACCTATATTTTCTTGCTTATTTATGTAATCAAGCCAATTATAGAAAGTAGTCGGAGTTATGTTTTTGATTTTTCTTTTTGCAATATTTTCGGGAATATAATGGTTTTTAATGGCTGAAGCCGTGTAAAAATAGCTTTTGAAAGATGTGGTTGTAGCATTTTTATTTTCTTCTGATAAGTATTTAGTAAAATCATCAAAAACTGTACTAAGTAGTTTTTCACCGTTATTTCCGTGACGCTCCCAATCTTCACTTTCTTTTTGATTTTTTAATCTTTTGGCTTCTTCTTCAGCTTCTTTCTTGCTATCGAACCAACCTGTTTCGCTATCATGTCGCACTCCGTCATAACTCTTAAAATAGTATCGACATTTATATTGAGTTTTGTTTGTATTTTTATTCAATCTTGTTTTTGTTGTCATAATTCCACCCTCTAAAATTAAATATACTACATATAGCCCCTATTTTCAACCCCATTAACCACTTGATTATAGTGGTTAAAAATAAAAAAGGTACTGTATTTTAGCACCTTTTAAGACTTTCGTATAAGTTTTGTTTTTAGAAGCACCGCAATTGCGATACTGGTCAGGATTTTGCGAACTGACAGAAAGTATTATATTCTATTTGCATTTAAAAATCAAGAGAAAATTATATATGCTCCTTAATAAGCATTATATCGCCCTTAGGAGTGATATCGATTACGCCGTAGTCGCCGTTCATACCGACAGATCCGGGATTCATAATATACAAGCCGTCGAGGTATTCGGTATATTGATTATGAGTGTGACCGAAAAGGACGATATCGGCATTTCTTCTTTTCGCTTCGGCAATTATGTTTTCGTATCCGAATTTAACATTATATGGGTGGCCGTGAGAAAAGAAAATTCTTTTGCCGGCAAATTCAATTTCCATTTTATCGGGATAATTTGAATACCAATCGCAATTGCCGCAAACACGCTCGTATTTAATATGAGGATATGCGTCAATAACCGCATCAAAATCGTCCTCGCCGTCGCCGAGAAAAATATATAAATCCGCATTGTCAAGATGCCTTTCGACAGCCGCAAAAAGCCTTCCGACATTCTTGTGTGAGTCAGATAAAACAACAATTCTCATTCATAAATCACCGTGACCTTTCATAGATTATATTAAGTTAATTATATATCAAAGGGGATTTTATTTCAATGAAAAAGGAAAATATGAACGAGTTAAATAAAAAGGTTGGCTTTGACGTGAGCAAAATGAAGGAAGCGGCAGACAACGGCAAACTTGACGAATTTGTAAACAAGAATCTTTCCGAAAAGGCAACGAAGCAGTTAAAAGACGTTTTGTCCAATAAAGAGGCTTGCGAAAAACTGCTCAATTCACCGCAGGCTAAGGAGCTTATGAAAAAGCTGAAAGAGGGAAAATAATTTGGATAACACACCTAATATCAATGATATTATCTCGAATTTAACGCCTGATGATATCAATATGTTAAAGGGCGTGGCCTCGTCTATTTTAGGCGAGGGTGCGCCTGAAAATACGCAAAGTACCACACAAAATTTTAATAACAATCAAAATAACAATCAAAATGCACTTCAATCGCTTAATTCTCTCGGACTTGACAGTCTTGATTTTAATATGATTATGAAAGCAAAATCGATATTTGATAAAATGAACAATACGCCTAATAAAAACGTTGATTTGATTATGGCGCTAAAGCCGCACCTGCGCCCGGAAACGCAAAACAAAGCAGACCAGGCGATGAAAATAATTAAGCTTTTTGAGGTGTTGCCGCTTTTAAGGGAGCTGTTTTAATTGGCTTATTTCAGCGAAAATGATATAAATGAGGCTAAAAAGCGTGTGAACGATATGCAAAAAAGAGCAAAAAGCCTGACAAACGACAATGATAAAGAATATAAAAAAACCGATGATGAAAAAAGTGAGGCGCTAAATGAAGAAAACAAAGAGGAAAAGGACGATTCTTCTTTGATAATTTTGGCTCTTATTATGCTTCTTTCCCACGAGGGTGCGGATAATATGCTGATTTTGGCACTTCTTTATCTTCTTTTTTAATAATTATTAACTAATAATATATGGAAATTATGGCAATAATATGTTATATTATAATTTAGTGAAAAATATTATCGTATTTTTTCGGAGGATAAATAAGTGGAATTTATTAAAAAAGATATATCCGACGGGATTGAGGTTGTAGGCGTTCCCGTCAATAGATTTAAAACCAATTTGATTACCGTCAGCATTGCACTTAAGCTTGAAAAGGATAAGGTGAGCGCTAATTCGGTGATGCTCGGTCTTTTGGCAAGGAGAGGCAAAAAATATCCCAATATGCTCTCTTTAAACAGAAAACTTGCTTCTCTTTACGGCGCAACGCTTAACGATACCGTTTCAAAAATCGGTGAATGTCAGGTTTTGTCGCTCAGCGCAACCTGCCTTAACGATAAGTTTTCTCTTGATGGTGAAAGTATTACTTTTGAATGTGTTAAGCTTCTTTCGTCCCTTATTTTTGAACCTAAACTTGATGAAAACGGCAACTTTTTTGATGAGGATATTGAAGCTGAAAAGAGAATTCTTATTGAAAAAATTAATTCTGAGGAAAACGAAAAACGAATTTATGTTTTGAGGAAAACCGAGGAAAAAATGTTTTCAGACGAGCCTTATTCTATTAACAAATACGGATATGTTAAAGATGTTGAAACGCTTTCAAAAAACGATATCAAAACTGCTTGGGTTAATGCTCTTTCAAAGGCAAAAATTATCGTAACCGTAGTCGGCAACACGGATATTGATAAGGTATATAATCATCTTTTGGGCGAATTTAAAAATATTAACAGAAATTATATTCAGTTGCCAAATCCCGTATTTGTCGGCAAGAGCGAAAAGGTGAATAATTATATTGAAAGAATCGACGTTAAGCAAGGTAAACTTGTTTTGGGCTTTAGGGCAGACGTTAAGCCAAAGGACGACCTTGCAAAGGCAATGCGAAGCTTTACCGATATTTTCGGCGGCGGTCCTTATTCTAAACTTTTTGCAAATGTCAGGGAAAAGATGAGCCTTTGCTATTATTGTTCTGCTCGCTACACAAGGCTTAAAAGTTGCATTTTAGTTCAATGCGGTTGCCTTGAAGAAAATATGGACAAGGCTGTTAATGAAATTTTGCACCAGCTTGACGTTATCAAAAGCGGCGACTATGAGGAGGAATTTAATTCCTCAAGAATGGCGCTTGTTGACGCAGTCGGCGCTGTTTGCGATATGCCGGAAACTATTGAAAGCTGGTATATTCAGCAAATTTGTGACGAAAGATATAAAACGCCGCAGGAGGTTTGCGACGATATTAACAATGTGAAATATAGCGAGATTAAAGAGTGCGCAAATCTTGTTTCGCTTGATACTGTATATAAGCTTGTTGGTCAGGAGGAAGAGTAATGGTAGAAAAAGTATCCAAATCGCTTGATGAAAAATATTACGAAATTGACCACAAATCAGGCTTGAAAATATATGTAATGCCAAAGGAAAATTACAATTCCGCTTATGCGATTTTCGGCACTGATTACGGCTCAATTGATACTAAATTTAAGCGTTCCGATAAGGACGAATGGACTGTTGTGCCGGAGGGTATCGCTCATTTTCTTGAGCATAAGCTGTTTGAAAGTGAGGACCTTGATGCTTTTGCACGCTATGCAAAAACAGGTGCTTCGGCTAATGCGTATACATCGTTTGACAAAACGTGCTATCTTTTCCAGTGCAGTGATAATTTTGAAGCGTCACTTGAAATCTTGCTTGATTTTGTCACTCACCCTTATTTTACAAAAGAAACCGTTGAAAAAGAACAGGGTATAATAGGACAAGAGATTACTATGTATTATGACGTTGCCTCTTGGATGAGCACATTTAATCTTCTTCGCTTGCTTTATCATAAGCACCCGGTAAGAATTGATATTGCCGGAACGGTTGATTCTATAGCGCAGATTACGGACAAGCTTCTTTATGACTGCTATGACACTTTCTATAATCTTCATAATATGACGCTTGCAGTTGTCGGCAACGTTACGCCTGAGCAGGTGTTGTCCGTTTGTGACAAGATGTTAAAGCCGGCACCTGAGCTTTCTATTGAGCGTTCTTTTGAAAAAGAAGAAAGGGACGTCGTCGGCGATTATACAGAATATAATCTTGCAATGAGTATTCCTGTTTTTTCATTCGGATATAAGGAAGCGTGCGAAAAGCCTAAGCAGGATTTGAAAACTATTGTTGAAACTACTGTTTTGCTCGAAATTCTTGCCGGTAATACCTCGAATTTGTATAATTCGTTGTTTGAACAAAGTCTTATTAATGAAAGTTTTTCCAAAGAATATTTTATCGGCTACGGCTACGAGTCAATCATTTTCGACGGCGAAAGCGAAAATCCCAAAGAGGTTGCAAAGCAGATAAAAAAAGAGGTTGAAAGGCTTAAAAATGACGGCATAACAGACGATGAATTTGAATCGGCAAGGCGTTCGCTTTACGGCAAGGAAATTATGTCATATAATGATATTGATACCCTTGCAAACGGTCTTGTTGCGGCTCATTTCGGCGAATATGATATGCTTGATATTGTTGAAATTTACAAAAATATAACTAAAGCCGATGTTTTATCTCGCTTGGCACAGGTTATGGACGAAAAATACAGCGCATTAAGTGTTGTTAAGCAATGTGAGGAATAAATATGAGCGATTATACAAGAGTTTATTTTGAAGGGCTCGGAATTGATTTTGATGTTCCGAGTGTAGCATTTACAATCGGCAGCTACAGTATTCATTGGTACGGCATAATCATTGCTTTCGGTTTTGCACTTGCCGTTCTTTACGGCGGCAGAATGGCTTATAAATGGAAAATGAGCCTTGACGGAATGACCGACGTTTTGATGTGGGGCACTATTTTGGGTATCGTTTTCGCAAGAGCGTATTATGTCATTTTTGAATGGTCTTATTATAAAGAGCATCTTTCCGAAATTCCTCAAATTTGGAACGGCGGTATAGCAATATACGGCGGTATTATAGGCGCATTTATAGGCGCAATTATCGGTTGTAAAATCGGCAAGATTGATTTTAGAAATTTGCTTGATTTGGGCGGTCTTGGGCTTCTTATAGGTCAGGGTATCGGCAGATGGGGCAATTTCTTTAATCAAGAGGCATTCGGTACAAATACTACTACAGCCCCTTTTAGAATGTGGAGTTTAAAAATTCACGATACTCTTGCCGCAAGCGCAGATACTTTGGCGGCAAAGGGAATGGATGTTGACCCAAACGTGCCTGTTCACCCAACCTTTCTTTATGAAAGTGTTTGGTGCATTTTAGGATTTTTTATACTTAACTATATTGTGCATAAAAGAAGAAAATACAAGGGCGAGGTTTTCCTTCTTTACGGCATTTGGTACGGGCTTGAAAGAATGGTGGTTGAAGGCCTTAGGACCGATTCACTTTATATCGCAAATACCACTATTCGTGTAAGTCAGCTTTTGTCGGCAATTATAGTTGTAGCATTTCTTGTTATGCATATAATCAATATGGTTAAGCTTAAAAAGGGCACGTTGCCGCAAAGATTAAGTCTTGCTACTGCTCCTGCCACGGCAAACGGCGCAAACGCAGAGAGCGTTGAAAAAATAAAAGATAATAATGATGAAAGAGAGAATGAAGATGTCACAAATAATTGATGGTAAGCTTGTTTCAAAGCAGGTTAGGCAAAGAGTTAAAGAGGAAACCGAAAAGCTTAAGGCAAAGGGCATTACTCCCGGTCTTGCGGTTATCATTGTAGGCGACGACCCTGCTTCACAGGTTTATGTAAAAAATAAGGAAAAGGCTTGCGATGAAGTCGGATTTTACAGTGAAAAATATGCACTTCCTGAAAATACAACTCAAGAAGAATTAAATAATCTTGTAAAAGAACTTAACAATAAAAAGGAAATCAGTGGCATTTTGTGCCAACTTCCGCTTCCGAAGCATCTTGATGATAAAGAGGTTATCAATCTTATTGACCCTATTAAGGATGTTGACGCATTTCATCCCGTAAACGTCGGTGCAATTATGATAGGGGATTATAATTTCCTTCCTTGTACTCCGGCAGGCGTTATGGAACTTATTCATTCAACAGGTGTTGATGTAACGGGCAAAAAAGCTGTTGTCATCGGCAGAAGCAATATTGTGGGCAAGCCTATGGCAATGCTCCTTCTCCACGAAAATGCAACTGTTGAAATTACTCATTCAAAAACTGTTGACCTTAAAGAAGTTACCAAAAGTGCAGATATCCTTGTTGCCGCTATCGGTAAACCAAAATTTGTAACTGCCGATATGGTTAAAGACGGCGCAGTTGTAATTGACGTCGGAATGAATAGGGACGAAAACGGCAAGCTTTGCGGCGATGTCGATTTTGAAAGTGTTAAGGACAAATGCTCGTTTATCACCCCGGTACCGGGCGGTGTAGGCCCTATGACAATTTCAATGCTTATGCAAAATACATTAACTGCCGCTAAAATTCAAAACGGCTTGGAAAAATAATAAAAGAGGTTTAACCTATGGCACTTGAGGAACAGGTAGTAAAAAAACTTATTGAAAAAAATTTTCATATTTCTTTCGCAGAGTCTTGCACTGGGGGTATGTGTTGTGGTACAATAGTAAACGTTGCAAACGCATCAAAGGTGCTTGACGTTTCTTTTGTGACTTATGCAAACGAGGCTAAGATTGAGTTCCTCGGTGTCAAGGCTGATACCATTCTTTCTAACGGAGTGGTCAGCGAAGAGGTCGCTTATGAAATGGCACAGGGCGTTGCCAATGTTGCTAAAAGCGAGGTCGGCGTAGGTGTAACGGGTGTTGCAGGCCCCGGCGGCGGTACTGCTAAAAAGCCTGTCGGTATGGTTTGCTTCGGCTTTTATGTAAACGGCAAAACGGCGACTTATACTTGCCATTTTGGCGAAATCGGGCGCAATCAAGTCCGCAAATCAAGCGTGGAGTTTGTTATGACAAAGCTTCTTGAATTGCTTGATGATTAATTTAATACTTTGCTGATATGGCTCAGTTGGTAGAGCAGCGCATTCGTAATGCGCAGGTCGTCGGTTCGAGTCCGACTATCAGCTCCAAAAAAAGACAGAGAAGATTTTTCTTCTCTGTCTTTTTTATTAGATTAAATTTAATAATAGCTTATTCCATTCATTTGGCTGCTCAAAATTCACCATATGAGCGGCATTTTTTATTTTTATAAATTCTTTATGCGGTGCTTTTAAATTATCAAACCAATTTTGTGTGGCTTGCACTGGACAAATCATATCGTCCTCGCCGGAAATTAAAAGAACCGGTACAGTTAGTTCGGTAATGCGGGAAATACTGTCTTTTTCGTTCATTTCTATATTTAGAGTTTTAGACGATTTTAACATGCCTTTTATTACTTTAATAATATTGAATTTATAGCATTTGATATAGCAATTCAAATATTTGTTAGTGTTAAATTCATTTTTATCGCTGATATATCCGCCGTATTTATGAATCATTTTGCCTATGTACTGCTTTGCTTTTTTATCATCGTGACTATATGTATATTTTATTGGTTCGCCAAAATGGACTAACTTTTTAATAACTTCGGTGTCATTTCTCAACTCGTCTTGCTCTTTGACGAAATTATATTTATAAATTTCATCTGCAAATGAAGAAATACCCTGACCCGTTCCTATATAATATTTTATATATTCGGGGTGCATAAACGAAAAACGCAAACCAAGATAGGCTCCCCAAGAATGTCCGGCAATATAGATTTTATCTTGATTATATCTGTTTCTTAGAAATTCAACAACACTTTTCAAGTCATTCAATATAATATCTATTGTTAAATCTTCTTTTGTGTAGCTTAAACCACTGCCTCTTTGGTCCCAACACACAACGGTATAATATTCAGCAAGTTCACTATTGTATTTCTTTACTAACGGTCTGTCCGGAGAACCTGCTCCGCCATGAACAATAAGTAAAACAGGATTGCTGTCATCTGAGCTTATCGTCATAATGTTTTGACGAAAATTATTTATATTTATATACTCGGTTGTTGTATTAATGTTCATTTAATCACCAATCTAATGTCTTTAATTTGCTTTATTATAACATATAATTTTTTAATATTGAAGATAATTTTTTAATATTAAGGAATTAATCTTCGGTTTTTAAAATCACTTTGATAATTAGGATAACTTATGATATTATAAGTATATAATTATCAATTTGTTTTGAGGAGTAAGATGAAAGAGTATATATGTAAAATCGCTTCTATTGATGAAGTGATAACAAAATGGAATTATGAAATAAGAAAACAAAAGCGGAAACAAAAAAAATCGGCTTTAGAGTTGGTGAAAAATAATGCAGTTGAAAATATAAAAAACGGTCAGGCTGTTATATATTACGGTAAATTAAATGACAAAATCATTTGTCAAGCGACTGCAATGTTTAATGAAGATATTATTCAAAACAGTGACGGTCTTGTTGGAACTCAAACTGTATATCTGTGTAATTTCAGTACAGATAAAAAACATCAAGGCAAAGGATATTTTTCAAAGCTTTTCAAATTTGTAATTGAGGACTTAAAAAACAAAGGTTACACAAAGTGCACTTTAGGCGTTGAACCAAAAGAAATAAAGAACTTGCAAATTTATCGGTATTTTGGGTTTAATACACTGATAAAATCAGGGCAATTAACCTATCCAGACGGAACAATTATTGATGTTGATTATTATGAAATGGAATTAGATTAGAACAAAAAATCTCACTCTTTTTTACAAAGTGAGATTTTGTGATTTTTGGCGTTAAATATTCCAAGACCATCTATTGACCATTTATGAATTTGCCGCATTTCCGCCGAGTAAATTTCCCATGGTGTTTGCAACATTTTCTTGCATGGAATCCGTCACATGCATATAGGTGTTCATTGTAAATCCTGCGTCTGTGTGACCGAGCATATGCGATACGGTTTTAATGTCCATTCCTTGCTCAAGGGATAAGGTAGCAATGAATTTGTTGAAAAACAGCTTATTTAGACTTGTGTATGATTAATAATATATTGTCTTGAAAATAGTTCGATTTAGGAGTATAATTATAATGCGTAATGCACATTTGTTTGGAGGGGTATTGTGGTAAGTTTTAGGGAAACTTTGCGTGAATATATAAAGAAAAACGGATATTCAATTAATGAATTTGCAAATAAATGCAATATAGACAGAGCATGGTTGAGTAACGTTCTTTCAGGCAGAAAGGAACTTAGCGAGGCAAAGTTTAAAAATATTATTGAATCTAATATTTTGAGCGAAGTTCAAAATGAGAATTTGACTTCGCTTTACAGGCTCAAGGATTATACGCCTGAGCAAATTGAGAGAATTGAATATATGCTTGAGCGCCTTTCAAGAAAGGTCAGAAGAACTGAATGTTTTATTCCTATTGATTTTGATGATGACAGGCAAATATATATCGGAAAAGAAAATTTGCTCTCGGCTCTTTTTAAAATTCTTGCAAAAAGAGAGGAAATATCGTTTATTTATACCAATATTACGGCGGAAAGTGAACAAGCAGTTGACGTTCTTTATCATTTTATGAAAGAGGACAAGTATAAAAATATAGATTATAAGCATATTTTTATGACCGACGGCGGTACATCAAATCATAATCTTAATACATATTTTACCGTTTGCGATTTTGCCGAGCTTGGGTACACAGGTTTTTCGATTATTAAAAATGTTGAAATTAAATCGATAGAAGATAATGATTTTCTTCCTTATTTCATTTTGACTGACAAAGCAATGATGATGTTTGACCCCGAATTTAATAACGGAGTGTTCATTGATGACGAAAATATTATTAAGGTTTATACAGGAAAGTTTATGAGCCTTTATGAAAAGGGCGAGAAAGTAATTGTTTCTTTTTCAAATGCCGTTGAGCTTATGAGAACGCTTACCACTATGCATGACAGCACCTCGGAGCTTTCGTTTACACCCGATTTTTGTGTTACCCCGTGCCTTGATTATGATGTTCTTTCCGATAATGCTGCCAAAAATTTGCCTAATAGGGAACTTTTAATTCAGGCTGTTTTAAACCACTATAATCTTGATTATTCCAAGTTTTCAAATTTCTTGACTGTTGAGTCACTTAACAGATTTGTTAAGGACGGAATTATTTATGAAATTCCGAGAACATATCTTAAGCCGATTGATATCAATAGCAGAGTTAAGCTTCTTAAATGTATTAAAGATAATATCGAAAAGCACGGCAAATATAACACATATATTTTAAACCCTACTAAATTTGAATATAATTCCTATGACGTTCAGGTTGAAAAAATCGGTGTTGTTACTATCTGCGGCATCAGGCAGGGTAATAAGGAAAACGAGGAAAGCTTTATGGGCGAATGGCTTTGCTCAATCAATGATGAAAATATATTTAAGGATTTTATTAATTTGAAACGTTTTCTTGTTGAAGGATTGTATGTTTACTCCGATGAATTTTCAAGCAGTTATGTTTCAAATCTTATTTTGGAGCTTACTGCCGAGCTTGGCGGGGAGAAAAGCTGATGACGCTTCATACCATTGCTCCGGTTTTCGACGAAAATTCAAAAATTCTTGTTTTAGGCTCTTTTCCGAGTGTTAAGTCAAGAGAGGAGGGCTTTTTCTACGGCCACCCTCAAAACAGATTTTGGAAAGTGATATCAAATGCCTTTGATACTCCCACTCCGCAAAATATAGAAGAAAAGAAAGCGCTTCTTCTTTCAAACGGCATTGCCCTATGGGACGTTATTCATTCGTGCGATATCGTCGGCTCGTCCGATTCGTCAATAAAAAATGTTGTGCCTAACGATATTTCAAAAATTCTCAAAACGGCAAATATTGAAAAAATTATCACTAACGGCAAAAAGGCGGATTCGCTTTATAAAAAATATATTGAGCCTAAATTTAATATTAAAGCCACCTGCCTGCCGTCAACAAGCCCTGCCAATGCACAATGGTCACTTGATAGGCTTTGTAATGTGTGGAAAAACGAATTAAGATAAAAAATGGCTGTTCATTTGAACAGCCATTCAGACTGTCGATAAAGTGGCTAAACCACGCCAAATAAAATTAATATACCTCTTTGCCTCCCTTGCAAAGGGAGGTGGGTGCAACTTATTGCACACGGAGGGATTGGAAAAACGGCAAGGACATCGAGTCCTTGCCGTTTTTGGCGCTTTTCGCCTTTTGCTCGGGGGCAGTACCCACGTACAGCACCCACTCGCAAAAGGCAAAATTTATCTCACTTTCTCAACATTCTCCAGCGTGTAGAAATTTATTATTTGACTTTTTCTACACGCCAAAAAAAATGGCTGTTCATTTGAACAGCCATTTTTTGTTATTTTGTACCGATTAAAAATTAACTTGACAGAATTATTAATATATAACTTAATAAAAGCGAAATCCTTTTAATTAATATTTTGTGTAGCTATGACAAACGATAAACACCGTTAAGAAATATTTTGTCCTTAAACTTGCCGTTGGTTTTGTTTTTCTTAGAACGCATTTCTTCAAATTCTTTGCCGTTAATGTTCCTATAATCTAAAATTGCGCTTATTACCTCAACAAGGTCGCATAATTCCAAGATATCATCGGATTCGTTAAATTCAGTTAATTCTTCCGAAAGCTTTTTCTTTAATTCATTATAGTAATCAAAGGAATCAAGAATTACAAAATCCGGTTTATCTCCTTTTTGCTCTATTATGTTAGGTATATTATCTCTTACAAGCTTATTCATTTTTTCGTACATAAAATGACAGCCTCCTTCGGTCGCCTTACTGTAAAAAAATTATTTAATCAGCGCTACGAGGCCTACGCCGAGTCCGCTGACAGCCATAAGAGCCGCTAAAATTACTGCGGTTACCTTAACCCATTTTTGTTGCATTGTTTATATCTCCTTATTTCATAAGCTCGTTTGCATCGTCAAGAAGCCTTTGAGCAATTTCTTTTGCATTTTCCTCACTCTGGCCGATAGCGGTAATGTATGCCTTAATTTTAGGCTCTGTGCCTGACGGACGAACGATTACCTTGTTACCGTTTGTAAGCGTGTATGCAAGAACGTTTGATTTAGGAAGAGTGATTTCATTTTCCTCTCCTGTTTTGACAATTGTTGATTTCGAGGTTTTGTAATCGTCAATTTTAGTGACCTCATATCCTGCAAATGATGAAGGCTTGTTATCTCTTAAGCCGTCCATAATAGCCGCCATTTTTTCCATTCCTGCCGCACCCTCAAAGGTGTAGCTTTGAACGGTATTGCAATAGTAGCCAAACTCGTCATAAAGACCGTTCATAACGTCAATAAGAGTTTTGCTCTGAGATTTATAGTATGCTGCCATTTCGCAGATGAGCATAGAAGCAACTACAGCGTCCTTATCCCTTGCGTGAGTGCCTGCAAGATAGCCGTAGGACTCCTCAAAGCCCATTACAAAATCGCTTGCCTTGCCCTGCTTTTCAAGTTCAGTAATAAGCTCGCCGATATATTTAAAGCCTGTGAGAAGATTTTTAAATGTGCA
>UMLO01031838.1_pt1 | contig 17602 bp, 17 predicted proteins | sample 1966551 | NCBI WGS metagenome assembly UMLO01 (sample SAMEA4836201, study PRJEB28245) | human gut metagenome | biome: gut microbiome; material: fecal sample | place: Denmark | collected 2008
AACAATACGATATTATTTATGATGCTATTGAGGATATCGAAAGAGCTATGCGTGGTATGAGAGCTCCTAAATATCGTGACGTTGATACAGGAGAGGTCGAGGTTAGAGAGGTTTATAAAATTTCTTCTGCCGGCACTATTGCAGGCTCACTCGTTACAAGCGGTACTATCAAGCGTGACGGTAAGGTAAGAGTTATCAGAAACGGCAAGCAAATTGCCGATGTTAAGCTTGCTAACCTTAAGAGATTTAAGGATGAGGTTAAGGAAGTATCATCAGGTTATGAATGCGGTATCAGCCTTGACGGTTGGGACGATATTCAGTCAGGAGATATTCTTCAGGCATACATTGTTGAGGAATACAGGGATTAATTATGGCAGGATTTCATATTGACAGAATCAGCGAGGATATAAAAAGAGAAATCGTTTCAATAATGCGAGAACTTAAAGACCCAAGAATCAGCGATATGCTCACTGTTGTTAAGGTTGATGTAAGCGGAGATTTAAGCTATGCCAAGGTATATATCAGCGCAATGGACGGAATTGATGCGGCTAAAAGGTCAGTCAAGGGGCTTGAAAGTGCGCAGGGATATATCAGAAAGCAACTCGGCTCAAGGCTTCATTTAAGAAAAAGCCCGGAGCTTAGATTTATTGCAGACGATTCTATTGAAAAGGGTATGGACCTTTTTGAAAAAATTAAGGAAATAACTCATGAAGATTAGTGTAAAGGAATGTGCCGACATATTGAGAAAAAAGGATAATATCCTTATTCTTACTCATGCAAATCCCGACGGCGATACTCTCGGTTCGGGCTTTGCACTTTGCCGTGCACTTATGAAAATAGGTAAAATCTGCGCTGTTATAAATGCAGACGATATTCCTAAAAAGTACAATTATCTTTTTGACGATATTGTAGAAATAAAATTTAAACCCGATTATGTTGTTGCTGTCGATGTTGCAACAGTTAAGCTTTTGGGAGGCCTTGAGGAGCAATACAAGATTGATATGTGTATTGACCATCATTCAACCAATACGGAGTATGCAAATTTATTGCTTCTTGAGGATGCTCCTGCGGCTTGCCAAATTATGTATGAGGTTGTGCTTGCTCTCGGCGTAGAGGTTGATAAAAAAATTGCGGACTGCCTTTATACAGGGCTTACAACCGACACGGGTTGCTTTAGGTACGATTCAACCACGGCGCAGACATATCGTGTTGCGGCTGACCTTATTGATGCCGGAGCAGACAACGGCAGGATTAACCGAATTATGTTTGAAACAAAGAGCAAGACTTATGCAAGGCTTGAAAGGCTTGCTATTGAATCGATGCGTTTTTATGAGCACGAGCGTGTTGCGGTTATAACTGTTACGCAAGAGATGTTTCAGCTTACAGGTTCTAATGCTCAGGAAACGGAGGGCTTAGCACCGCTTACCCGTCAAATCGAGGGCGTTGAAATAGGTATTACCATTCAAGAGCGACCTGACGGAACATGTAAGGCTTCAATTCGTACATTTGAAAGCGTTAATGCTGCGAAACTTGCTGCGTGTTTTGGTGGCGGCGGTCACGCTCAGGCAGCAGGCTGTAAATTTGATTGCGATGTTAAAGAGGCAAGGCGATTGCTTGTTGATAAATGCAGGGAGATGCTCGAATGACGGGTATAATATGCATAAATAAAGGCAAGGATATAACCTCATTCGGCGTTGTTTCTAAGGTTAGAGGAATAACATGTGAAAAAAAAGCAGGGCATACGGGTACTCTTGACCCTATGGCAACGGGAGTTTTGCCTATTATGCTCGGCGGCGCAACAAGATTTTTGAATTATTTGCCTGACAGCGATAAGGGTTATCGTGCCCGATTTTTGCTTGGCAAGACTACCGATACTCTCGATATCACGGGAGAGGTTACAGGCGAATATGATGTTGCGGCTTCAATTGATGATGTTGAGTCGGCACTTGCCCCATTTAGGGGAGAGATTGAGCAAATTCCGCCTATGTATTCCGCTGTCAGCGTTGACGGTCAAAGGCTTTATGATTTGGCACGCAAGGGAATAGAGGTTGAAAGGCAGGCAAGGAAGGTTGAGATTAAAGAACTTTCGCTTTGCCGTGAACTTTCAAATGAAAATGAAAATATTTATACGATAGATGTGCTTTGCTCAAAAGGTACTTACATAAGAACTCTTATTGACGATTTGGGCAAAAAGCTTGGCTGCGGTGCAGTTATGACTGAACTTGAGAGAACGGCAGCTATGGGCTTTACCCTTAACGATTGCATTACTTTAGACGAAATGCAAGAAAGAAAAGACAGTGGCAAGGGTTTTGAAGATGTTTTGATTGATATAGATAAAATGTTTCTAAGCCTTGACAGCGTGTTTGTTTCGCCGGCTCAGGCTAAGAGATTTCAAAACGGCGGAGCACTTGATGTTAAAAGAATTAAAAAAAGACTTGAAAACAAAAGTTATAGGGTGTATTCTCAAGATGTAGGGTTTTTAGGACTTGGAAAATGCAGCCTTGACACACAGGAACTTTTGGTTGAAAGGCTTTTGGTTAAACGTGATTAAGACGGTATGAATAATAACAACAGTATTTCAAGGCGAGCTGTTGCACTTGGCGATTTTGACGGAATGCACAAGGCTCACCAAACAGTAATTACCGGTGCTGAAAATACCGTTATTTACTGTGTTAATAATAAATTTTCGCTTTTGCAAAAAAGCTTGTTTAAAAAACGCTATCCAAATTGCGTATTTGCCGATTTTGAGCAGATTAAGCATATGGACGGCGAAGATTTTATAAATAAAATTCTGATAGACAGATTTAGAGCGCAAACCGTTTTGTGCGGTTTCAATTTCAGATTTGGCAAGAATGCGTCCTGGTCGGCACTTGATATGAGAAATTATCTTGAAAAAATGGGCATTTGGGTCAGGATTTTGGAACATCTTGATTTTAACGGCGAGCCGATTTCATCTACAAGAATAAGAAAATGCATTGCAGACGGTGAAATTGAGCAGGCTAATGATATGCTTGGATATAATTTCACTTTTGAGTCGAAAGTTGTTTCAGGCGATATGAGGGGCAGAACAATCGGTTTTCCTACCCTTAATCAGCACTTGCCGAACGGGCTTGTTGTGCCGAAATACGGCGTTTATGAAAGCAGAACCTTTGTTTGTGGCAAGGAATATAAATCGTTTACAAATATCGGAATAAGGCCCACGTGGCGTCTTTCATCTCCTCTTTCCGAAACTCACATTTTCGACTTTTCAGGTGATTTATATAATGAAAATATACGCATTGAGCTTGTCAGATATTTAAGAGGGGAGAAGCAATTTTCATCGCTTGATGAACTTGAAAAGCAGTTACAGTATGATAAAAGCAGTATTATTTGATTTTGATGAAACTTTGCAGGACAGAACGGCGGCATTTGAAAAATATATGGATATGTTTTTAGATGAATTTTGCCCGAATTTGCCTTGCGAGGAACGTGAAAAAAGAAAAGATTATATGCGCATTACAGGTAACGGCGGATATGTTGACAGGGAAAAATGGTATCAGGGCATAATTGATGAGTGGCAGTGGAACGACGCACCGCCTGCAAAGGAGCTTGCCCGCCATTATGACTGCCGATTCGGCGACTGTGATGTGATTTTTGAACATACACCCAAGCTTTTAAAGGAGCTTAAAGACAGGGGATATATTGTAGGAATTATAACAAACGGTCCGTCATATCTTCAAAATCATAAGCTTGACGAAAGCGGACTGAGAAAATATTGCGATATTACCGTTGTCAGCGGTGATGTAGGTGTTCATAAGCCTGACCCGGAAATTTTTAAATATACGGCGAATAAGCTTAATTTGCCGGTAGAAGAGTGCACTTATGTCGGCGACCACCCTATTAATGATATTAAGGGTGCGCTTGATGCCGGTATGCACGCAATTCGTATGAATTGGGGTTGGTTTAAGGGGCAAGACCTTAGAAAAGATGTACCGGTTATTACCGATATATTAGATGTTTTAAAATATGTTTAGCATCAGGAGGAAAGTAATATGAAAAAGGCTTTATCAATCTTTGTTACACTTGTTTTTGCACTTACTATGGTTACTGCGGCAGTCAGTGCAAATGCAGACGGACTTGATGACGTTATTAATGCATCTGCATTATCTTCCATTCAGGATGTAATTAATTCAAGCACAGATGAAATAGTACCCATTACTGTCGGAAACGGTATGGTAACAAAGACAGTTGTAGGAAGCAACACAATGGTTCTTACTGCTCTGCCACTTGAGGACAGCGAATTTGTCGCTTGGTATACAAGTTTGTCCGATTTGAGAAAAGATAAGCGTTACAGTGAAGCAAATCCTCTTAGGGTTGATATGAAAGGCACTCAAAAATATTTTTACGCATATTTTAAAAACCCGAATGTAACAACCACTTCATCTATAAGCGTGACTGTTCCTACGAATATTACAATTCCGTCGAGAACAACAACTGACTCTGATGCTTCTTCGCAAACTACGACTTTAACCACTTTCACAACAGCAAACCAAATTACTGCCGACAGCAAAATGGTTGAAGGCGCATACTCTATTGCAAACGAGTTTAGCAAATCGTTAAGTAAAGCAAATAAAACTACTACCACAAAGGCTACAACAACTACCAAGGCAACTACAAAGGCGACAAATAAAAACAAGCCGAAAAAAACCAAAATTAAATCTGTGAAAGGCAAGAAAAACGGATTTAAAATTACTTGGAAAAAGGTTTCCGGCGTAAAAGGATATCAAATCAAGTATTCAACAAATAAATATTTCTTTGAAAGCTTAACAAAATCAAAGAATGTTAAAAAAGCTAAAACCACGTCTGCAACGGTTAAGAACCTTAGAAAAGGAAAAACTTATTTTGTAAAAGTGCGTACATACAAAATTGTAAAGGGCAAGAAGGTTTATTCCAATTGGTCAAAGGTTAAAACTGTTACTGCTAAATAATAAAAGTCAATTTAATATGCATTTGTTTAATATTTTAAATATGCTTGACTTTATATTGATTTGAATTTATAATATATTTAGTTATTTGAAAGGGGTTCAAAATTATGAATTTCAAAAAGTTATTAAAAGTTATCAGTGCTATTGTTGCTGTTGCAGGTGTAATCGCTGCTGTTTATATTGCTATTCAAAAGCTTACTGCTCATAAGGAGCCGGAGTATTTTGACGATAATGATTTCTTTGAATGTGACAACGAAATTGAAATCGTAGAAGCAAAAGCCGAGGAAGCTAAGGAAGAGCCAAAGGAAGAAAAGAAGGCTCCTGCAAAGAAGTCTGCTCCTAAGAAGGCTGCAAAGAAAGCTCCTGCAAAGAAAAAAGCTGAGTAATTAATTTTTAGCTTATTTGACGGCTTTGGTTTAACCTTAGCCGTCGTTTTTTTATAATTATTTTAAATGGAGTATTAATTATGTTTAGTTCCGGGTTGGTTCTTGAGGGCGGTGGATTGCGTGCCGCTTATGAAAGCGGTGTAACTGACGCATTTATTGAAAATAATATTACATTTCCTTATGTTATCGGCGTTTCTGCGGGAAGCTGTAACGGAGTATCGTTTATTGCAAAGAATTTGCACCGAATGAGAGATATTATGGTTAATTATGCCCACGATGAAAGATATATGGGTATTAAATCTATTTTTAAAAACGGTGAATATCTTAATTCAAAGTGGATTTTCGGCGAACTCTCTTATGAAATGTTTCCGCTCAATTATGATGAATTTGAAAACAGTAAAACTAAATTTTGCGTGGTTGCAAGCAATGCCAAAACGGGGAAAGCCGAATACTTTTATCCTACCGATTTCAGAAAAGGATGTGAGATAATTCACGCTTCCTGTGCACTTCCTATGGTGACAAAGCCTGTTCAAATCGGTAAGGATATGTATTATGACGGCGGCATTTGTGACTCGATTCCACTTAAAAAGGCGTATGAGGACGGATGCGAAAAATGTGTTGTTGTTTTGACTCAAGACAGGCATTTTATCAAAAAGCCGTTAGGCCACGAAAAAGCCATAAGAAAAGCGCTTCATAAATTTCCGCTTATAGCCGAAGCTGTTATCAACAGGCAAAATATGTATAACGAACAAAGAAAATTTGTTTTTGAGCAGGAAAAGCTTGGAAATGTTCTTGTGCTCGCTCCACGTTCTCCGCTCGAATTTCACACTCTTGACAGCGAGCCTATGAAAATTCAGCATATCTATAATCTTGGATATGAACAAACGATTGACAGGATTGACGAAATAAAGGATTTTCTTTCATCCTCTATGTCGCAAACTGCGTATCACTCAAAATAAATTATGCGTTTTATTTAAATGAAAATCCCTCTGATAATTGCATCAGAGGGATTGATTTTATATATGAAGAATTGCAGTCGAAAGACCGAAATAAATTAGAAGCGAAAGCGCATCTACGATTGTTGTTATAAACGGTGACGACATAACCGCAGGGTCAAATTTAAGTTTCTTTGCAAATATCGGCAATGTGCAACCGACAATTTTTGCAAAAATAATTTCTATAAACAGGGTAAGGCTTATTACAAGGTCGACTTTAAATGTAATGCCTTTTGTTCCGAGCAAAAGCTTATCAATAAGAAGAATTTTAAAGAAATTAACTATTGAAAGAGTTAAACCGCATACAAAGCCTACTCTTATTTCCTTCCAAATAACCTTGAAAATATCGTTTAAATCAATTTCGTTAAGAGAAAGTGCACGAATGATTGTTGCACTTGCCTGACCGCCTGAATTACCGCCTGTATCCATAAGCATCGGAATAAACGCAGTAAGCACAATGAGCGCCGACAGTTTGTCCTCAAACGAGGTGATAATCATACCGGTAAATGTTGCACTGATCATCAAAAGAAGAAGCCAAGGAATACGTGATTTGAATGTTTCAAAAATGCCGATTTTAAGATATGGCTTTTCAGTTGTACGCACCATGGCGTTCATCTTGTGGATATCCTCTGTGTTCTCCTCCTGCAATACGTCGATAGCGTCATCGAATGTGATAATTCCGACAAGCCTTTCCTCCATATCAACAACAGGGAGCGCAAGGAAATTATATTTGTCAAAAAGATTAGCGGCAATTTCCTTGTCGTCATGAGTGTTTACGAAAATGATATTCGTTTCCATAAAATCCTCAATTTTATCGTCGTAATTGTGCAAAAGAAGTTCTTTAACAGTAGTTACGCCGATAAGATGACGAGATGCGTCTGTAACATAACAGGTGTAAATTGTTTCTTTGTCAACACCCGTTCGCCTTATGCGTTTAAAAGCATCTTCAACGGTGCTGTCACGCTTAAGGTCAACAAATTCCGGCGTCATAATCGAACCGGCACTGTCTTCGGGATATTTAAGAAGCGTATTTATGGATTTACGAGTTTGTGAATCTGTATTTTTAAGAATTCTTTTAACAACCGTCGCAGGCATTTCCTCTATAATATCAACGGTATCATCAAGGTAAAGCTCGTCGATAACCTCTTTAAGCTCCGTATCTGAAAAGGCAGTAATAAGCGCTTCCTGCATATCTCCGTCAAGCTCAACAAAGGTTTCTGCCGCCTCCTCTTTGGGTAAAAGCCTGAATAAAAGAAGCATCTGCTCCTTTGGCAATTCATCAAATATTGCAGCTATATCGGTAGGGTTGATTTCAATGAGAATGTTTTTGATTTTATGAAATTCTTTTTTTGCGAAAAGTTCAGAGATTTCATGCGCTGTTTCGTCATTGTTAAGTTCTTCAATATCCATATCATCATCTCGCTTCCATAAATCTTTTAGTCAATACGATAAAACGGCTTTTCGTTTTCGTCATAAGCTTTGATAAGCTTCTTTCTTGTAAAAAGATACAGCAAAGTTATTATCAAAACACCGATTAAAACAGCACATGCACATACAAGAAAATCTGTTTTCTGATAAAATTTTTGATTGGTTACATAAACTGCATAGCCGTTTTGGCTTATTTCTTTTTCTATTTCGCTTGTTGTTTTATCAATACGCTTGATTTGTATGGTGTATTCCTTTTTGTCATCTGCACATGTGCAGCTTACGGTGATTTCAGGCTCTTGCTTTGTGCCAAGCGTTAAATTGATTTTATTGGCTTTTGCATTTTCACTTTTTGGCGTAGGAGTGATAACTATTTGCGTTAAATCACTCGGAATATAAAGAGTGTATTTTGTTTTGCTGCCGTCAAATTCAGGGTCAAGCACACCACAGCTTACTTCAATGCTTTTTAAATCTGCATCTTCACCGGACTTTGCAAATGCAGTTGCGGGTATAAAACTTGATATAAAACTCATTGCAAGTAAAATTAAGAGAAATTTGCCAAGCGCTTTTTTCATAATTTTCACCTTATATTGCATTAGTTTGTGCTTTGAATAATGTAGTTTGTAAACTTCTTATTATCGAGTATTTTCTTTACCTTTTGTGCATTGTTTGTTGAAATATAATACATTTTACCCTTTGATGATTTCTTGCTGATTTTTTTATCAATCTGCTTTTCAAGCGAACTGCTATTTTGCGTTGTTACCTCGCTTGTAGAGCTTTCCTCAGTTGAATAAACAGGCAAACCGTCGTTGCCGTAAATAATGTCGCCGTCCTCGTCTGTAAGCGGTATTCTTGCCTTGGTGGTCGCTGTGGTTTCACCCTCTTTTGTAGGATAAACAGGTTGACCGTCGTTGCCGTAAATAATATCGCCGTCCTCATCCGTCAGCGGCTCACGTTTTTTTGTAGTGGAAACAGTGCCGTCGTCGCCGATTGTTTCGTTTGAATCGCCGTATCCGCTTGTGAATTCCTCATTGTCAAATGACGAAGTGGTATTATAAACAGTATCACCGTTTTCATCTGTAACAGGCTCGTCTGATATACTGTCGTCATTAATTGTTACATCAATAGCTTCAATGAATTTTATATCTTGACCGAATTCGGCATATAACTTTTTGGCAAGAGTGGCAAAGCCGTCATTATAGTCGCCGCTGATATCACCCGGAAGCTTTGCATTATCAAGCAAAAATACATTAATACCCATAGCCTTTGTTTCTTCGATAATACTTTTGATATAGTTATATGTTGTGCTATTGTTGGGGTCTAAATATGCGTTGCCGTTTGCGTCTTTGTAAACACTTTTGCCGCTTTTTATTGCGCTGTCAAGGTCAGAAAGGGCAACGATATTATCCTTGTAACACGAAATTCTGCCGATAGGGATAATGTCTGCCTGATTAAGTTTTGCGACAGATTTTTCAAGCTGGGCGGCAGGCGATGAAATAGCGCCGTAAGCCCTTATTGTTGCAAGCTTGCTGTCATATCCTATTGTGCCGTCGTCACGCTTTAAATCAAATGTGACGGAGGAATATGCTTCATCTTCCGCACTTTTGATAACAGAGTCGAGCATAACGGAATTGTCAAGCGAAATTGACTGAACGCTCATACCCTTGAGCATAAGATTAACGTTGCTGAAGCTTACACTTTCGCCTGTGTTTTCCTCGGTTTCAGGCATGGCGTTACGGTCAATGTAAAGGTCCATTGCGCTGTAACCTACGCTGATAATAAGAAAACAGGCGATAACCATTGCAATGTTTTTGAAAAGTTTAGCCGTTTTTTCCTTAGCCGCACGCTTTTTCTTTGGTTTCGGGCGCTTGAAATCGAACTTATCGCTTCCGCTTCCGGCATCAATATATTTGTCCGCAAAGCTTATTTTACGCCCTGTTTCCTTTTCAGTCCATTTGCTATTCCGTTTTTTGTTGTTATAAAAACGCTTTTTCTTCATAAATTAAAACCACTGCCATTTTATGCTTTCGCATTTTGCTTAAGAAGTTTGATAGTTTCTTTTGGATTTTCGCTGTTAAATACGGCAGAACCGGCAACCATAACATTTGCGCCTGCCGCACCTGCGATTTTTACTGTTTCGGGATTGATTCCGCCGTCAACCTGAATGTCAAGCTCAGGGCATTTTGCACGCAACTTTTCAATCTTAGGCATTGTGCTTTCCATAAAGCTTTGACCGCCGAAGCCCGGTTCAACAGTCATAACAAGCACCATTGAAAGCTTGTCAAGATAAGGGTAAACTGCTTCAATATCCGTATTTGGCTTAACTGCAAGCGAAGCCTTACAGCCAAGTGAAATTATTTTATCAATCGTTTTGTTGATATCGCTGTCACATTCAATATGAAACGTGATTATATCGGCTCCTGCTTTAACAAAATCTTCAATATAAAAATATGGGTCGCTGATCATCAAATGCACGTCAAAAGGAACATCACATACCTTTTTCATTGCCGCAATTACAGGAGCACCGATAGAAATGTTAGGTACGAAATGACCGTCCATAACGTCGAGATGAATTAAGTCCGTACCGCCCGTTTTGCACTTTTTAAGTTCATTTTCAAGATTTGCAAAATCACTTGCAAGCATTGAAGGGGAAATTTTGATATCCATATTTTTATACCTCTCGTTTTAAATTACAATATATTATACTTTACTTTTTATATAAAATCAATGTTAAAATAAATAATACTTGTATTTATATATTTTATGTAGTATTATATATCCGTGAAAATTTAAGCATTTAAAATTTTGTTAAAATTAACTGTATATGTTGGAGGAAAAATAATGATTCAGGCAAATAACGTCACCGTTCAGTTCGGCGGTCGTGTTTTATTTGAAAGAGTAAACGTTACTTTTTCGGCAGGAAATTGCTATGGTATTATCGGCGCAAACGGTGCAGGTAAATCAACGTTTTTAAAGGTGCTTTCAGGTGAACTTGACCCTCAAAAGGGTGAGGTGTTCATTACTCCCGGCGAAAGACTTTCCGTATTAAAGCAGGACCATTTTGCTTATGATGAATATGAAGTAATCAGGACTGTTCTTATGGGTAACCCACGTCTTATTGAGGTTATGGAGGAAAAGGACGCTCTTTATATGAAAGAAGATTTCAGCGAGGAGGACGGCATTAAGGCAGGCGAGCTTGAGGCTGAATTTGCAGATATGGACGGCTGGAACGCTGAAAGTGATGCTGCATTTATGCTCAATAAACTCGGCGTTCCTGACGAATACCATTATATGAAAATGGCGGAACTTCCGTCAGATATGAAGGTTAAGGTTCTTCTTGCTCAGGCGCTTTTCGGCAATCCCGATATCCTTCTTCTTGACGAGCCTACCAACCACCTTGACCTTTCGGCTATTCGTTGGCTTGAAAATTTCCTTATGGATTTTGAAAATACCGTTATCGTTGTATCCCATGACCGTCATTTCTTAAACAAGGTTTGTACGCATATTTGCGATGTTGACTTCGGAAAAATTCAGCTTTATACAGGTAACTATGACTTCTGGTATGAATATACACAGATGCGTCAGCGTCAGGCAAGAGATCAAAATAAAAAGAACGAGCAGAAGATTAAAGAACTTCAGGAATTTATTGCCCGTTTCTCTGCAAATGCCGCTAAGTCAAAGCAGGCAACAAGCCGTAAAAAGCAGCTTGACGCTCTTGAAATGATTGATATGCCTGTTTCAAGCAGACGTTTTCCGTATGTTGATTTTAAACCTGACAGAGAATGCGGCAATGACCTTTTGAGAGTTGACCATTTGACAAAGACAATAGGCGACAGAAAGGTACTTGACGATGTATCGTTTGTTATTCACCCAAGGGAAAAGGTTGCTTTTGTCGGCTCTGACGTTGTAGCAAAAACTACCCTTTTCAAAATTATTATGGGCGAATTAGAGCCTGACGAGGGCAGCTTTAAGTGGGGTGTTACCACATCTCAAAGCTATTTCCCAAGCGACAACAGTAAATATTTTGACGGTGTTGAGCTTACTCTTGTTGATTGGCTCAGGCAATATACAACTTATACTCTTGAGGCTGATATCAGAGGATGGCTGGGCAGAATGCTTTTCTCCGGCGAGGAAGCGCTTAAAATGGCAAACGTTCTTTCAGGCGGTGAGCGTGTGCGTTGTATGCTTTGCAAAATGATGCTTTCGGGTGCGAACGTGCTTATTCTTGATGAGCCTACCAACCACCTTGACCTTGAATCAATCACTGCTCTTAATGACGGACTTATCCGTTATCCTGAAACTATTTTGTTCACCTCTCACGACCATCAGTTCGTGCAGACCGTTGCTGACAGAATTATTGAAATTTCAGGCAACAGAGTTATTGACAGAATGGGAACATACGATGAATTCCTTGAAAATGTAAACGAGGAACAATTGAAGAAATATTGATATTATGAGAAATAAAGATAAATCTACATTCAGAAAAATTGAATTTCACAGAAAAGAAAGTTTTTATCTTTTAGTTCGTGGCTTAGAGGTCGGCATTGCGTCCGGCCTTATTGCCGTATTATATAGGTTTTTGCTTTCTTTTGCAGAAAAATATTTGATGAAAATAATAGACTTTGTTAAGGGTAATCCGGGTAAGGTTGCCGTTTGGTTTGTTATTCTTGCTCTTATCGGTTTTCTTGTTTCAATGCTTGTTAAATGGGAAGTGCAAGGCGGCGGTTCAGGTATTCCGCAAGTAAACGGAGAAGTCAAGGGCTATATCAATCCAAGTTGGTGGAGAGTAATACTTGTTAAGCTTTTTGGCGGCACGGCTTCTGTTTTTTCAGGTCTTTCCCTCGGCAGAGAGGGACCGAGCGTTCAACTCGGCGGTATGGCGGCAAAGGGTGTCGCAAGATTTACCAAGGCTGATAAAACTACTGAACTTCGTATGATTAGCTGCGGCGCAGGCGCAGGTATGGCGGCTGCATTCAACGCTCCGTTGGCAGGCACAATGTTTGTGCTTGAGGAAATCCATCATACTTTTGATAAGAGCTTGCTTTGTATGGGCATTGTTTCATCAATAACTGCCGATTATATTTCCAAGCTTTTCTTCGGTCAAAACACGGTGTTTAATTATGATACGGTGAATTTTCCGCTTAAATATTATTGGCTTTTAATAATAATGGGCTTTTTCCTCGGTCTTTGCGGCTGCGCCTATAACGTTTGTATGGGCAAGGCTCAGGATTTATACAAAAAGATTAAAATTCCGAATTATATTAAACTGCCGATTATATTTGTATTCAGCGGTGTAGTCGGTCTTGTTATGCCGCAAATTCTTTGCGGCGGCCACAGTATGGAGGTTATTCTTCTTAAAGAAAATCCGTCGCTTACATATTTGATTGTTCTTTTGACAACTAAATTCTTATTTGGTGCAATCTGTTTTGCAAGCGGTGCGCCGGGCGGTACTCTTTATCCCCTTTGTATTTTGGGCGCATATATGGGTGCGATATTCGGAACAGTCAGCGTTAATTCGTTTAGCGCAATCACTCCTGCTATGTGGGAAGAATTTGTTGTAATCGGTATGGCAGGCCTTTTTGCATCTATTGTCAGAAGCCCGATTACAGGAATTGTTCTTGTTTTTGAGCTTACGGGTAATATGAATAATATTCTCCCGCTTGCAGTAGTAAGCTTAATAAGCTATGCAACCGCTAATTTTATAGGTGTTACTCCGTTTTATGAATACCTTTTTGAAAAAATTGTCAGCACCGACCATAAAAAGCCGAGCTTTTTTGAAACTGATGAAAAGGTGCTTGAAACGTATACTATTCCTGTCGGCAGTCCTGTTGCAAAAAAGAAAATTATGGATGTTGATTGGGGTAAGCACTGCGTTGTTGTAAGCGTTGAGCGCAACGGTGTGTCAATCACGCCTAAGGGCGATACGGTTATTAAAGAAGGCGATGAAATAGTTGTTCTTGTAAGCCAGCGCCGCTTCTCACGTGATATAGAAAAGCTTGAACATATGATAAAGGGTTAAGATATGAAAATTAATCTTGAAAATGCTAAAGTTATAAAAACGGTTAAAGGTTTCGGTGGCTCTGCTTGCTGGTGGTCACCTCAGGTAAAGAGTGAAAAAACAGCACACGAGATTGCAAATCTTCTTTACGGCGATGACGGACTTAGAATGAATATTTACCGTTTTAACGTCGGCGGCGGATATGAAAAGGATAATTTGAGAATTGAAAATCCTTGGAGATATGTTGAAAGCTTTATGAACAAGGACGGCTCATTTGATTATTCAAAGGATAAATATGCTGTCAATATGATGAAAAAATGCTTATCGCTCGGAAATATTGACACGCTCATATTTTTTGCAAATTCTCCGCATTTTACCCAAACGGTAACAGGGCAGACGAGCGGAGGATTTACGGAGCATTTTTCAAATCTTGATAAGTCAAAATATGAAGCTTTTGCAAAATATTTTATTGATATTGCAGAGCATTTTGTAGCCGAGGGATATCCCGTTAAATATATCAGCCCGATTAATGAGCCGCAATGGAAATGGGGCGGTACGAGTGTCTGGCAGGAGGGATGCCATTATGAGGCGCAGGAGGTTTACGATTGCTTTTTAGCGTTTGCAAAAGAACTTGAAAAGCGCAATTCCTCTCTTAAATTATATGGGCCGGAAAGCGGTAACATTAAAGACCACACAAAGGAATATTATAATCTTTTATCATCAAATGAGCTTATTATGAAATATCTTGACGTATTTGCTTATCATTCCTACGGCTCTGACGACAACGTTTCAGAAAAGGCTGAATTTGGTAAATGGGCAAAGGAAAATATTAAAACCCCACGTTTTGATATGAGCGAATGGTGTGAACTTCCCTGCAAGAATGACACAAAATCTATTGAGTCGGCTCTGATTATGGCACGCATTATCGGTGAGGATTTGATTTATACGGGAGTAGACAGCTGGAGCGCATGGGTTTGCGCCAATCAATGGGATAACGCTGTGCGTGACGGCAAATGCTTTAGTGACGGTTTTATAGTTGCTAAGGACGATTTTTTCGATTATTATGTTGCAAAGCGTTACTATGCAATGGCTCATTACTCAAAATGTATTCCTAATGGTTCAAAAAGCCTTGATATCGGCTTTAATACTTCTCGTGGCTTTTCGGTTTTTGCATTTGAAAGAGCAGACGGCAAAAAGGTGATTATAGCGGTCAATAACAGTAAAGCAAAAAGAACGATTGAATTTGATAAGGCTTTTGGCGAATGTTCGTTTATTGAGACAACACAGGCCTATGAGTTTGATAAAAGCGAAATGCAAAATGTTAAAAAACTTGTTATTAAGCCTAAGTCGCTTGTAACCGTAATATTAAAATAATGCTTGACATATAAATGTATTTTTGATATAATAACACAGCTTTGGAAAACAAAGCAATCCTTGCTTGCGCAAAATGCGCAGGCCAAAAGACCAAAAGGAGGTGCTGAAGAATGGCATTAAAAAATTATGAAATCGTAATGGTTTTCTCTCTTGCAAACGGAGAAGAAGCAGTTGAGGTTTTAAAGCAGAAGTTTACTGATCTCATCGCAAAGCATGGCACTCTTGGCAATGTTGAGGAATGGGGTAAGCGCAAGCTTGCATACCCAATCAACTATGAAAACGATGGCTATTATATTGTTATCGATTTCACAAGTGATGAAGCATTCCCACAGGAGCTTGACCGTGTTATCAACATTACAGACGGCGTACTTCGTTCATTAATCGTTGCTAAGGGCGAATAATAGGAGGGGTTTATAATGATCAATTCTGTTGTTCTTATGGGCAGATTAACTTATGAGCCGGAGCTTAAAACTACAACAAGCGGTCTTTCGGTTATTCGTTTCCAGATGGCTGTTGACAGAAATTATCAGTCACAGGGACAGGAAAGACAGGCTGACTTTATTGACGTAGTTGCTTGGCGCCAAACTGCTGAATTTATTTCTCGTTATTTCCACAAGGGTTCAATGATTGCTGTCGAGGGTTCAATCCAGACAAATAATTTCACAGACCGTGACGGTAATAAGAGAAAATCCGTAGAGGTTGTTGCTAATCAGGTTTCTTTTTGTGGCTCAAAGGCAGAAACTCAGGGTGCAAATCCTGCTTTTTCACAGCCGGCACCGAGCTACTCAACAGCTGATAATTCAGATTTTGAAGAAATCGTTGATGATGACGACGACTTACCATTTTAAAGGAGGAAACTAATTATGGCATATAACAGAGCCGGTGGTCCACGTAAGGGCCGCAAGAAGGTTTGCGTTTTTTGTGTAGAAAAGGTTGATGAAATCGACTACAAAGATGTTACAAGACTTAAGAGATTTGTATCTGAAAGATCAAAGATTCTTCCTCGCCGTGTAACAGGTACTTGCGCAAAGCATCAAAGAGAGCTTACTACTGCTATCAAGAGAGCAAGACATTTAGCTCTTCTCCCTTACACATCAGACTAATAAGCAGATAGCTTTTACTAAATATAATTTAAAGACCTTGAAAGTCAAAACTTTCAAGGTCTTTTTTATTCTTATTTATTATCGTCGGTAATGTTTAACGCTTCATTTTCAAGTCTTTTGCTGAATTTTTGATATACAAATGAAATGATGATAAGTATAGCTCCGAATGCGAAGTAGGATAGAATTTTCCAGGTTGATTCAAGCGATCTTGTATCAATAAAGCAAAGCTTTGCAAAGGTGCAAAGAATAATTGCAAGTCCGCTTGAACGGATAACCGTGTAGTTTTTCTTGAACCCCACAATAAGAAGGATAATTGATACAAGAATATAAATTGTGCTGATTATCGCACTTGAAAATTCTATATCGAATTGAGCCATAACGGTTGAGGTAATGAGTGCAAGAGCGCAAATTGATGTCATTAATGTAAACACCCAAGCACTTGCGGAGTGACGGTTTATCGCACTGCTTATGCATTTTGCAAAGAATATGCCGACTGCAATATTTACCGCTATAAGCAAAACTATATTGAATATTTTAGGCGATTGCGCATTTACCTGTTCCTGATAAAAATTGATTATATAGTCATATTCTTCAAGAATATTGAGCCTTATAAATGTAATCGGCATTAATAAAATTCCAATCACATCACTTAAAATGAGCGTGATTTTGCTTTTGAATATACCGAATCGAAGTACTGTTGCAATCACAAGTGCAAAGATTATTGCCACCGCAACATTCGTAAATTCGCTGAAATATTTAACACTCGGACTGTGAATGATTGTATTATAAATAAATTCAAGATAAGCAAACGTGGAAATGGCGGTAATTGCTTCTATAATTCTGTAAGGCGCATTGTCTTTTGCAGCGATTATGCCGAATAAATCGTAACTTAAAGCGGATATTAGAATTATTGTGAAAACGATAACCGCCAATAAAGACGAGTATCCGTTTGTTGAATTATAGTAAATTCCGAAAGCAAGTGACAGAAGTATACAGAAAAATCCTGCAATTTCGCTTATAAAAAGTCTCTTTTTAATTGAGAATATTGCAAGTATCGCACCCTCTATTGCCCAAGCTATAGGCGCATATTTTAAGCCGAACATATACGGCACAATCAGCATTGAAAACACAAGTGCGCTAAACGATGATATAATTGTTGCAAATTTTGAAGCGCTGTCTTTATTTTCAGATTTGTTGATTTTTGAAAACAGGATTATGTAAAGAAAAGCAAATACTAAAAATACAATTCCGACAACTCTGTTTGCCACCATACGCTCAAAGCAATGGTAAAGCGTAACGCCTATGCTTATTGCTCCTGTAACTGTGTTTAAACTAAGCAAAACAGTATCCTCTGTTT
>UMLO01013072.1_pt1 | contig 17529 bp, 15 predicted proteins | sample 1966551 | NCBI WGS metagenome assembly UMLO01 (sample SAMEA4836201, study PRJEB28245) | human gut metagenome | biome: gut microbiome; material: fecal sample | place: Denmark | collected 2008
CCGAGAGAACTTAGGTATAAAAACAGGCTTTGAATAGGGTGGGAGGAGGCTATTTAAACTTTATTTGGTTACTGACTTATATTGTTCTTATTCTTTATTTTCTATTTTTTTATCCTTGTATGTATGTTTAATAAACGCTTATTTGTTATCTTTGAGCCGAACATATTTCATTGATTGATAGCTTATAATAGATATGATTACTTTATATAATGGTTCAGAAGAAATAAAGCTCGAAGTAAAAGATGAAAGCTACTCTTATGAAGCGATCATGGAGGAGTGCTCATTAACTTTATATTTCGATTATCCCGGATATCTTGAAATACCGGTTGGCTCTTGGTGTGACTTCTATGGAAAGCGTTATTCTTTGAAGAAGGATAGCAATTTCAAGAAAAACGGTGAACGTAACTTCGAATATACACTGATTCTTGAAACGGGCAAGGCTGATACGATGTTGTGGAAAGTACGCCATACCGTTGACAGAAGTATTAAATTCTCATATACAGCTAAACCCAATGAGCACCTTCGGTTATTAGTTGAGAATCTAAATCGTCGTGGTATTGGATGGAAAGTTGGTGATTGCATCGAAGGTACAGAAAAAGTTATCAATTATAGTCATACGTACATTCGTGATGCTTTGAATCAGCTTGCGGATATGTACGAAACAGAGTGGGAAATAACCGAGGAAAATAATATAAAGACCGTTCATCTTCGTAAAGTAGAATATAATAAAGATAATCCTTTAAAGCTCTCGTACGGCAAGGGATATGGGTTCAAAGTTGGGGTAGGACGACAGTTTGGGGAGATACCGCCTGAAATAATTCTGGTCGACACGACAGATCGGAATATTGACTATTCTACGTACGGAGCAAAGAATCTATTGCTGCCAAAAGCTAAGACCCTTGTTTATGAAGGTAGAACTTATAAAACAGATGTGGATGGGACTTGTGTCATGCGTGCTGACAAAGAGCTTACAACAGCAAAGGAAGATAGTCTGGATTGCACGGCTATTTATCCTTCCCGTGTCGGTACTGTCAGTGCTGTTATTGAGGTGAACAAGGAGAATAACTTCTTTGACTTTGTAGATAAAGACATCCCGGAAGAGTTGAATTTTGAGGATTGTTTGATTGCAGGAGAAACAATGACGGTTATTTTCCAGACTGGTATGCTTACAGGCAAGGAGTTCGAAGTAAAGTATATCCATGAAGCGAAAGACAAGAAAGAGGCACGTCGATTTGAAATTGTTCCGCAGGAAATTGATGGTATTACTATGCCGGAGCCGGAAGTCTGGCGACCGAAGGTTGGTGATACATACGCAGTGTTCGGAATGCAATTGCCGAAGGCTTATATCTGTAACGATAGCACACAAACGGGTGCGAGCTGGGAAGCTTTCAAGGAAGCAGCCAAGTACCTGTACGAGCATGAAGATAAGAAGTTCACATTTACCGGCACGCTCGATGGAATTTGGGCTAAAAAACGCTGGTTGGAGATAGGCGGAAAGATTGTGCTAGGTGGATATGTGAACTTCTCTGACACACAGTTTCATCCAGAAGGTTCTCTTATCCGGATGATCGGAATCAAACACTATGTTAATAATCCATATTCTCCGGAAATAGAGTTGTCTAACGAACCGATAGGTACGTCTGTTTCAAGTGATCTGAACAAGATTGAAACTAACGAGGTGACAGTTATTGAGAAGCATAAGGACGCTTTACAATTCACTAAACGTCGTTTCCGTGACGCAAAGGAAACGATGTCTATGCTTGAAGATGCACTGTTGAATTTCTCCGGCTCTGTCAATCCGATAACCGTTTCAACCATGCAACTGCTTGTAGGTGATGAAAGTTTGCAATTCCGTTTTGTCAATTCAAAAACGAATCCGGTTCAATTAGCTCATAATATCACCTATAATGCCAATACTAAAATACTGAACGCTCCGGCAGGAATCATTCAGCATTTGACACTAGGCATTAGCTCTCTTTCTTCTTCCCACAAGGCAGATGAATACAAGTACTGGGATATGGCTGAATACAATTCTCCGGTGCTTATTGATCCGGTAAAGAAATATTATCTGTATGCCAAAGTTAGCAAGGAGAATCAAACAGGGACATTCCTCTTGAGTGAAACGGCTATTAAAATGGAACAGATAACCGGATATTATCATTTACTCACTGGAGTGCTTAATAGTGAGTATGACGGTAGTAGAAGTTTTGTCGAATTATACGGATTCACAGAGATTCTCCCGGGACGTGTAACAACAGAACGGATTATTTCGCCGGACGGAAAGACGTACTTCGATTTGGTAAAAGGGGAAATAGGCGGAAATATTCAAATTAAAGCCGGTTCCTCCGGATTAGAAAATCTATCTGAATGGGAAGATGCTCATCAGGAAATAAAGGATGCAGCTAAAGCGGCCAAGGATGCTGCTGATTCAGTGGAAGGACTTCATAACTATATAGATGGAGCCTTCGCTGACGGAATTATAGACGAAGCAGAAGCAAAAGCTATTGAAAAGTATATCAATACTGTCAACAATACCAAACAGGCTATCGAAGCAACTTACAATAAACTCTACACGAATGTTTATTTATCCGGCTCTGCAAAGATTAGTTTGCTCAATGCTAAGGTTACATTGATGGGAAGTATTAAGAACCTTATAAATGCTATCAATACGGTCATCGCTGACGGACAGGCCACTGTAGAGGAAAAAAGAGAGGTAGATAATAAGTTTACTCTGTTTAATTCAGCCTTAGCGACTTTCAACACAGCTGTTGAGGAAGCTAATAAGGCAATACAGGATAAACTAAAGGAATATTCCGACGAGGCACTGAAACAAGCGATACAAGCTTTAGAGGACGCTGCGAACGCAGCCAAGGCTGCACAAGATGCAGCCGATTCAGTCGATGGCTTACATGACTACGTAGATGGAGCTTTTGCTGATGGCATTATTGACGGGGCGGAAGCGAAAGCAATAGAGAAGTATCTGAATACAGTTAAGAATACGAAATCTGCCGTTGAAGCTACATATAATAAACTATACGTGAATGCCTATCTGGAAGGCTCTGCTAAAACAGATCTACTTAATGCTAAGGTTTCTTTGTCAGGTGCAATTGATAATCTTATTGCTGCAATAAATACGGCTATTGCAGATGGACAAACGACTGTTGAGGAAAAAAAGAATGTAGATGATAAGTTCGCTTTATTCAACTCTGCTTTAGCCAGTTTCAATACAGCTGTTGAAGGAACAAACAAAGCTATTCAAGACAAATTGAAAAGCTATTCAGATGAATGTACTGCTGATCTGAAAGTGCTCAATACTCAAATCTCTGCACAAGTTACGCGCGTCGATAGTTTGACGCAGCGGATAGATACTGCTGGTTGGATTACTACTGCTGACGGCAATAAGATATACGCTTCTAAAGAGCTGGAAAACGGGGACACGCTTATATCTTATATTAACCAAGCAGCAGGAGAAACGACTATTCATTCTTCTAAAATAAATCTGCAAGGCGCGGTAACCATCACAGCACTTCACAGTGATTTGCAAACAATGATTAATGCGAAGGTTGACCGCTCCGGGCTTGGTGGACTAGCTTTTAAAGATGCTGTTGAAGCTGCTCAACTCGGTAGTACAATTATTATAGGTGGGTATTTGAATACTGATCTAATTAAAGTACGCCGTATTGATGCTAATTCCGGCTTCATTGGCGGCTTCTCTATTAATGATGGGCGTTTAGTTTGGAAAGCAGGTGATTATTTTGGGGGTATTTCTCGTACTCTAAAATTAGGTTATAGTAATATGACCAAAGAGGGGGTTGTACATGTTACTTTCAACCCTGCTACTGATGGTAATTTCGGTGTTGCTGCTATTGGAGCGGGATTTGGGGGAAGTGCTGCTATTTATGGGTCTTCTAATCTTGGCAATCCTCGTTATCCAGATAATTATATTTATGCTGGTTTCTTCGATGGCAACGTAAGGGTACTAGGAGATGTAACGGCAAATGGATTCTTTCCGAGTGATGGCAATGGGAGCTATTGGCCTGTTATTTCAGATAGCACAATTACACTTTTAGATCCTTCTACACGAGGAAAGACTTTGCATATAGTAAAAGGGTTAATCGTAGAAATAAGATAAAAATTATGAAAGTAAATTTAAACAGAAACTTACTTGACTTTAGAGGTCGGGAGTTTGTCGAATTGGTGAATGGTAAGGAAAGTAAGAAATCTCTTCGTGATTTGGTTGCAGAGGCATTATTTGCAGCAGGCTCTAATCCACAGAAGAATATGGAAACTTCCAAGAAATTACGAGCATATAAAATGCTACAACAGATTATTAACAATCGTGGAGTACTTGATATTGAAACTGAAGATGCTGCTCTATTAAAAGAAATTTGTGGAGAGTATCTTACTGCAGGTACATACGGACAAATTTATGATTTAATAGAAGGAGGAAACAAGGAATGAACATCACAACAACTAACAGTACTGCTTCAACTAAGGTTACAGACGTTATCAGAATTAAATACAGAATGTCAACCCGTGGCACCGAAGCGGTCAAAGATATTACTGCCGAGATTGTCAAAGATGAAACGACTGTCGGATTCTTCAATGCATCACGAAATGGAGTAACCGGTTTCTCGCTACATGAGGATCATGGGCTAACCTCTGGCGAAGTGAAACAAGTGTTTCAGACAGCCATTGACGATTGTAGCGAAGTCTTTAAATAAAGTATTAATATTTTAGATAAATGATTATGGAGTATTTTAAAAACTTACTTATTGGATTGGTTACCGGCATAGCTGCTTATCTTAATCCTATCTCTGGGGAAATCAAAAGTCTTATTGCTGTATTTGCCCTCAATTTCATTTGTGGACTGCTTACGGCACTCCTTATCAATCATGAGAGCTTTTCATTCAAAAAAGCTTGGAAATGTATTGTAGAAGCAACTATTTTCTTTGCCTTGGTTAGTTGCATCTACTTTATTGGTGAACACAAAGGCAATCCGGAAGGCGCGTTACAATGTGTTTCATTTATTACGTATAGCGTTTTCTATTTCTACGGGGTGAACATTCTAAGGAATATCAAAGAGATTCTCCCTAACTCTAGTAATGGTTACAAGGTAGTAGCTTTCCTGCATTATGTTCTAAGCGTTGAGTTTATAAAGAACATCCCCTATTTAACGAACTACTTACAAAAAGGAGACGTAAAATGAAAACTATTGATGCAATTATCATCCATTGCTCGGCAACAAAGGTCGGGCAGGATTTACGTGCAAAGGACATTGACCGTATGCATAAACAAAGAGGGTTTAACCAAATAGGTTATAACTTTGTCATTGACCTGAACGGAATGGTAGAGAACGGTCGCCCGCTTTCCATCGATGGGGCGCATTGCAATACGAAAGGTTTTAGCGAATCTTCGTATAACAGACATTCTATCGGCATTTGTTACATAGGTGGACTAGATGCATCCGGAAAACCTGCCGATACTCGTACTTCGGCTCAAAAGGCAGCATTATGTGAACTGGTAGCGAAGCTTTGTAAGGAATATCCTATAATTGAAGTACTCGGACACCGTGATACTTCTCCGGATCTGGACGGAAGCGGGGAAGTAGAACCTGCGGAATACATAAAGGCGTGTCCCTGCTTCGATGTAAGGAGTGAGTTTTCCAACTTCTTACGCAATACAGTTATCCGGCCATGAGTCGGTTAATCTACATTATCATATTGCTGACGTCAGCAATATGGTTCATATCCTGCGGCAGTCACCGTTCAAACATGAAGCTGAATACTTCAACAGAAGATGCGTCTAGCAGGCAACGTAAAGATACATCTTCGACAGATAAGAAGGTTCAAATAACGGAATCAGATAAAGCTACTGAAACGGCTGAATCCTATGAAGTGAATTATGATACCGACAAACCAGTTGACCCGGTCACTGGTAAGCCACCAATAAAATCGGAAAAGTGGACCGGAACTAATAAGGAGTTAGATCATAATCGGCAGGAGGATATTGAAAAGAAAGAAAATTTGGTTTCCACTGAATCAATGTTTACCAAGAAACAGGAAAACATTCATTTGGAAGGGGATAAACAAAAAGACGAGTCAACCATATTTAAACAGATCGGATGGGCCGGAGCAGGAATAGCTCTGCTTATTATATCTTGTATCATTGCCTGGTTAGTGTACAAGAGGAAAAAGAAGAAAGATAAATAACCAGACCTTCCGGGGGTGAAAGAAAAAGCCCCCAGCCGTTAGTAAATGCTCTAACCTACCTACTAACAACATGCGCCAGAACGCACAGCCGGGGGCTTAAAGTCCTCTGCTGCGTTCTGGCGCATTTGCGTTTTGTGTAGGAAGGTTAGAGACTACAAATATAGTTACTAACGGTAAACTTGCAAAATAATGAAGAGGAATAATGCCGACCAAGTATTAAATGAAAGACTTCGGGCAGGAGGAAAAGCATTAAAGTATGTACATAGTAAATTTGAAGAGACGCAGACCTTTATTGGTAACTATTTGAAGTTTCCTGAAATTCTGTCTCCTATGGATTTTATAGGTAAGACTTTAAAGAAAGATAATAATTTGTAGATTGTTGAGGTAATTTCTATCTTTGCACCAACACTGATGTCATAATCAGTGTTGCGTTAAATGAGCCGTCTGGAATGTGAATTTCGGACGGTTTTTCACTAAAGTTGCAAATGTTCTACTATTGTTCTACAAAAAGTGGTTTTTGCAAATGTTAATTGGTTGATATATAGGTTAATGATATAATTCTGTTGTCAGATTCCGGTTCTGAAGGTCGTGCGTTTGAATCGCACCGGGGTCACAGAAAAATCCCTTGATAATCAGTTGATTATTGAGGGATTTCTGTTTTCTTATACCTTGGATAACTAAAACTAAATGCAGGATTTAGCCCTTGTAATTGATTTTTGTTGGTCTATTGTTGTTCCCAAGAAACCAATGTTATATGTTGACTATCAAAGTGAAATCTTTCTTTTATCTCGTAAGAGGTTCTATTATTAGTCTTTCTTTGTATAAGAATTACAAACTAATCGTCTATTTGGGTCATCTGGAAAATCCGGATTAGTTATTTGATTATAAAATTCCCAGTCTCTTTCAAGTCTTTGGGCTACATCTATGTTGGCTGTATAGCAGATGTATTTTTTATTTGCTACATCCAGAATGCCATAGGTAAGAATATCCTTTTCCTTTCCCTCCTTATTTATATATGTACTCTTGACCAATAATATCTTATATTTTCCGTCTTCCCGAGTACAGTATTCTTTATTGTTCTCAAGAGTATATGTGCCGGAGACATCTGTAAAATCATTGGAGGCCATTTCTACGATAATCTGTTTGGGCTCTCCTGTTTCCGGAGTGTCTGTCGAGTCATTGTTGCATGCGGATAGCAAGATGGCGGATAAGAATAATAGTTTAAGTAATTTCATCTTTATATTTTATTTGTTTTTGATCCTTTTTTTAGTCTAGTATATTATTTATAGTGCAAATGTACAGTTTTTGTGTGATATAAAAGCGGTAATGAGTAAAATAAATGTGTTTCATATTCTTGATATTTACATTCATAATCCTTAGATAGTCAGTCATGTATTTTGCTTTGCATTTTCTCAAACCTAGTTAGTTATTATTGTATGTAGTTGCATAATTTAGCCTAAATAGAATGAAAAAGTTGATTTAAATAAAAGGATTCTCGTGAGAAATGCTAACTTTGTAGATATGAAAAAGTAAGGAATGATATTCTGTAGTAGTATGTTCATAGCTTTCCAGATGTAGACATTTGACGATAAATTATATTAATCCCAATAAATATAAATAAGAATGGAAGAAGCTAGAAAAAAGAAATGGGGTAGTGTTGCGCTGATTATCGGAGCTATTGCTTTTATCATTATTATGATTTACTTTACAGTTATTTCAAGTCTCAACATGTAAAACAGATCATTATGGCGTTGAAAAATTAAAGCTTGGACATTTCGTTTGAATCTGTCCAAGCTTGTTTTTTATGGTTCCGGATGATTGACCGGCAATATGGTAACGCTTTCTCTTTAGCTTCTTGAAACCTGAAGTCCCTTATCAGAAAGAGTCATTTCTACAAAACGAGCACGAGGATTGGGGGCTTGTTCCGTCAGTATCCGTCGGATTTGTCCGGCTGCTTGCGGGTCTTTGGCTACCATATATAAATAGCCTCCGCCACCTGCACCGGGGAGTTTGTATCCCAGGGTGTAATCCTTGATTTTTTCGATAATGGCTGCTACTGCCGGTGGATTGGTTCCGCAGTCTAATGCCTGGTTCTGTATCCAGGTTTTGCCGACCAAACGACCGAAACTCTCGAAATTACTTCGTAAAATGGCTTCACTCATATCCATTGCATGAGCTTTCATTTCGGCCAGCAAGCTTAGATGCGGACCGGAATTGAGGAACATGGAACTGACGATCTCTGCCAAAATACTTTTAGCAGTACGAGTAATTCCCGTATAATATAACAGATGACAGTCGCGGTAATCAGGATGAACAAAGAACTGATCGGGTAACCAGCGTACTAATGGATTCTGTTCGAAACCAGCTTCGGATTGAAGCAACTTAATACCGGAAAAGACACCGCCATATTGATCTTGCCAACCTCCTCCAGTGGTCAGGAGCTGTTCTAATACTAATGTGTAACTACATATATCATTTTTATCCCAAGCCAATCCGCAGAAATCATTGATTGCTCCGAGCACGGTAGATGCCAGTATGGAACTGGTTCCCAAGCCAGAGCCCGCAGGAATAGCAGCCAGCAGAGTAATTTCGATTCCTGAACCGAAATCTTCCAGCTGTTTAGCTAAAGAAGGATAAGATTCCGTAGAGAATGCCGGTGCAAAGCCCGCCAATGTAAGGGCGGCTTTCGGAATAGAGAATGGAGAACCTACCTTTTTATAATCTTGCAGTTCCTCGTAATTCCTTATCACTTCCATTGCACCCATGTCGATAGAGCGAAGAGTGATGTGATATTCCTTGCATGGTTTCACATATACTTGTAGCGGTGGTTGACCGTTTAGTTCGATAGCAAGATTTACAACACTTCCCCCTGAATAAAGAGAGTAGGGAGGTGTGTCCGTCCACCCTCCGGCCACATCAATACGCACAGGACTGCGTCCCCATACGATTTGATCGGAATAAACGTTGAGTATGGGATGGCTCTTTCGTTCGCTCATTACCCCCAATAAACCGTCGCGAAGCAGTTGAAAGGCTGCCTGTTCCTCTTTGGCACAATCCTTGTCTTCATGTAGTTTCATGATACGTGCACGAAGCATCCGGTTGTGTATCCGTAACATGGGGGCAGCATCTTCTTTCAAGACGTCAGGCATGCCCAGATTGAAACGTACAAATTCATTTGCGGCATCCAGCAAATCGAGTTGATAGAATACGCTCTTCTCATAATTGGCCGCCAATCCTTTCCAGTTCTCCTTGCGGAAAGCATTGCGCTGTTCGTAAAGACGCTTGAGGTTGGCGTTTGCGGATATTTCGTCTGCAGAAACTTTTTCTGCTTTCAACCAAAGTTTTTTCCCTTCTTCCAGTTGTGGCTCCGAGGTCATCCAGCGTACTAATATGCCTAAATCTTCCACAGAAGCCACTTTGGGGAAGATGGATGCCGATTGTAAATCATCTGTACGCCCTTTTATATCCTCCCAGGTAATTCCTCTATCTTCCATCCAACGGGTAAAAGGAACATTAAGGTAAGTAGTCGTTATTTTGTCCAACGCTCCTTTGAATACATCATCCAATCCATACGGACGCGCAACAAACTCATTCTCACCGATAGGAATAATGTCGATGCAAACCCCATCCGGCAAATTGATGCTCCACTGGTTTTCAGGAACTCCTGTAATAATCTGGCGGGAACCTAATTTCCATTCTTTTCCCACATGGCTATTCTCAATCCATAAATTGGCGTTGTCGGCAGAAAGAGAAACTTGTGTGATGGAATTCTGTATAAAGATAGCCGGATTTGGCTTTACTTTCCGGTGCATGATTCTTCTTTGGTCCCGTACCTTGTCCTGTATGGCTAAAGTAGAAGAAATCAGTTCGTGACTTGTGCCGTAATGGTAGAATTCTCCACCTGGCAACGGCAATATAGCTACGGATAACTGATTGATTTCTTCATCTTTCGTTTTAGGATGCTCTCCCAAAGCCAAACCATAGTCCGAGTATAAGTCATAATAAGTAATATCCTTCGTACCTTCTTTCAATGACCGTTTCATCAATACTTCTATGGCGCGGTCACTCAAAATCCAGATGCCGATATCCATCAGGAAAAGATGAGTTTTCGACAATCCTTCCAACTCTTCCAAAGAAGGTTTCTGCAACATGAAATCGAGCACCTCCGGTTTTTTCCGGTCGGAAACAAACACGCCATGATGAGTTGCCAATGAAGGATTCACCCACAGCCCGTAGCATACTACATCTGCGTTCGGAATATCCTGAAGCGGTTTTTCCGAACGGATATATACGTCTCCGCTAGCAATCAGCGTATTCAGACCGGCCGGAGCCTGATTCATAATCCTTTCATAGAGCGGGAGCTGCAATGATAACAGATTCTGTCCCAGCTTTTGTCCTCTTTCCCAACTGAAGATCGGGATAGGAGTTAATATTTTGCCGGAAGGGCCGTAGCTGGGTAGCCGACGGCTTTGTCCGCCTGCATGGAGCAATATTTTTTTTTCGTGTCCTATCCAGTTGCTGAAAGACTCTTGTGGAGCGAATGCCTGATGGCAAGCTTGCAATAACCATGTGGTTCCGCCGCCGGAGCCTAGTTTGCTCCCTATGGGGTCTGATGTACAAAACCAATCGGTATGGTTAACTTCTTCCAGTTCGTGGAAGCAATGGATCAAATTGGGTGGTAAAGATAATAACTTTTGCATAGTAGAATCTGCGTTGGCTTAGATAGAATCTAAGCGAATTAAACTCCCGTAAAAATACTATTTATATTCCTGCTTTTCAATATTTTTCTTCTGTTTTGAAGAATAAATTTTCTTTTCAGCTTTTAGATGTCATTTTCAGTCATCATGTCCCAGGTGTCATTAAGTGCCTGCATGGATGGAAATAATAAATCAGCCCCGGCATCCAGCAACACTTGCCCGTTCAAAGGACCCGTATTGACTGCTATGGTGAAAATACCCGCGTTGTGTCCGGCTTCCACTCCTAACGGAGCGTTTTCTACTACAACCGCTTCATCCGCTTTGATCCCTCCTTTTTTCAAAGCCATCAAATATGGCTCGGGATTGGGTTTGCCATATTTCACATCGAACGCTGTAACCATCAGTTCTTTGTGAAACATTCCCGGATAGTTGTGTTCCAGCCGTTCGAGCAGAGATAACTGACCGGAGCCGGTGACCACCATCGGAATCAGCCCGTCCTTCTTCACTTTTTGCAGTAACTCCCATGCACCGGGCATAGGCTTTGCTTCGGGATATGAATTGAACAAAACACTTTTCTCCTGATAGATACTTTCTATCTCCTCCTGTGTGGCTTCTCTACCCAATTCACGTTGAAAAACAATATTGATTGTAGAGGCTCCTGTCCGTCCTTCATGCATATATGCTTCTTCGCGACTAAGAGTGAGCCCATGAGATTTCATTACTTTATGCCAGGCTTCCGAATGATAAGGCATAGAGTCAAAGAGTACGCCGTCCATGTCAAACAGGACGGCTTTCAGTTTCTTTTTCATACTTTGTACGTTGCGGAATCTTTTTAAGATGATATTTTATTTTTTTATGAGCATTTTCTTCAGATCAGACATGGGAATAACTACATCGTATTGTTTCCCGGAATCCTTGCCGATATATCTGTAGGTAATATTTTTATTGTTCTCCACGCAGGTTTTTATGAATATCTGGGTGGCAGGATCGGTCTGACTTGCTAGCGTTGACACAATACCCTCTTTCACTTCAGCTGCGTTTTCTTCAATCTGGCTGATAGGACACAACTCTTCGTCCACACTGCATATATAAACAACCGATTCACCTATGATTTCGATTTTTTCGACAACGACTTCTTCACTGGCCTGCATTGGAAATTGCAGATTCGCCATTTTCAGTTGCGCTTCAAGCTTTGTCTGTCCGCTTTGTGCCGGGTCGGCATTTGTATTGATAACCTCTTTCAATTCTTCGGCAGTAAGTTCGCAAACCGCTTGTTCGCCCGACTTATTCCCTACAAATATCATGTGTAATCCGGAATTACACTTAGCCATCAACTTCAGCATTTCCTTTACATCAGCAGCCGGATTCTGAAACATCATTTTGATAGATGATTTCATGCTTTCCGGATTATCTTTCAAAATCTTAATATTGGTAATTTCCTCGTTCATGTTGAGAGTGTACACTACGTTATCCCCGTCGTAGATGATACTGGTAATATTGCCGACTTCTCCCATGTCCAGCGGACACTGTTTGTTGGCTATCCCGATTACAGTTTTGAGTTTGGCTTCCTGACAACCGGTCATGACTATCATTAGCAATGATACGCTACATAGTAGCATGAGTCCACTGGACTTCTTTAATAAATTTCCTGCCATTCTATTTGTTTTTTAAGTTTGATTCGCTTCATCTACAACTGTATACGAGGCAAAGATAACGATAAAAAATGAGAGATAAGTTAGAAAGGGAAGATAGTTGCAAATGACGCTCCCAAGCGATTAACTACATAATTATTTGCTGTTTAGAAGAATATGTGTATTTTTGTAACGTTATAAACTCGACGATAGCATGAAAAAGAGAGTATTATTGTTGCTACCATTGTTTTTAGGCGCCTGCTCTGATAGTGGGGAAAGTCCTGTTATCAAGATAGAAAAGCTTTATGCGAAGATCGAATCGGACGGTGAAAATACCAGTTCCGATGAAAAAGACTATGCGAATCAGAGGGAGGAACTGCCCGCCTTGAAAGTGGGAGATGAAGTGAAAGCCTTTCTGCTTTTGGATGGAAATGGGGCAGAACTGAAAACCTTTAAACTTCAGAATGACGATGAAGTGGATACCAAACTCTTTTATGAGCAAACAGAAGTATCTACAGAGGGAAATCTGACAGATGTGGAAAAAGGACAGCTTCGTTTTAAGGATGGGGTGTCAAAAGCCAAAATTATGGTGATTGCGACCATTAAACAGGTAGATAAGAACGGTGATGTGAAATTAGAGTTCTATCTTTCTTCCAAAGCCGAATGTGAAGGAGCACAGGAAGAAATCGGTTTGAAGACGAAAGTGGAAGATGAGAAGTAGAAGTGGTGAGCAGTAAACGGTACAACGGGCAATAAGCGGTACAATCGGAAACTGCAATCAATTGAATATAATAATGAACGGTGAACAAATCCATGTATATAGCATAGTTGTTCACCGTTCATTGTTTATAGTTTACCGTTTATAAAACGTTCTTGATTTATAGTTTTGCACGGATTGCTTTGGATTCTTCTTCATAACCCGGTTTGTCCAGCAAGGCAAACATATTCTTTTTGTATGCTTCCACACCCGGTTGGTTGAATGGGTTCACGCCCAACAAATAACCGCTGATACCACAAGCCTTTTCGAAGAAATAGAGCAGACCACCAATGTTGTATTCGCTCAATTCCGGAAGTACGATGCGCATATTAGGTACGCCACCGTCTACGTGAGCCAGCTGCGTTCCCAGTTCGGCCATCTTGTTCACTTCGTCCACACGCTTGCCGGCTAAGAAGTTCAAGCCGTCCAGATTTGCTTCGTCAGAAGGAACTTCCAGTTTGTGGTTAACTTTCTCTACTGAAATCACAGTTTCGAAGATAGAACGTTCGCCTTCCTGAATCCATTGACCCATAGAATGAAGGTCTGTAGAGAAATCTACCGATGCAGGGAAGATACCCTTATTGTCTTTTCCTTCCGATTCTCCGTAAAGCTGTTTCCACCATTCGCTTACATAGTGCAGTTTCGGGCAGAAGTTAACGAGGATTTCGATCTTCTTGCCATTTCTGTACAACTCATTGCGGGTAGCAGCATAAATAGCAGCCGGGTTTTCAGTAAATGCAACGTCCGATCCGCATACTTTTTCCATATCGGCAGCACCGGCAACCAGTTTGTCAATATCAAATCCGGCTACTGCGATAGGCAGCAAACCAACCGGAGTCAGTACAGAGAAACGTCCGCCTACGTTGTCAGGAATGATAAATGTTTTATATCCTTCTTTGTCAGCTGTAACACGGGCAGCACCTTTTTTAGCGTCCGTCACAGCAACGATTACTTTCTTTGCTGTTTCTTTGCCGCGCTGATCTTCGCATTGTTTTTTCAGCAAACGGAAAGCAAGAGCAGTTTCGGTGGTAGTTCCTGATTTAGAAATATTGATGACACCGAATTTCTTATCTTTCAGATATTCAGTTAGTTCATACAGATAATCTTCGCTGATATTGTGTCCTGCATAGATCATGACAGGAGCCGTTTTCTTTTCCTGCAGCCAAGTGAAGCTGTTAGACAAAGCTTCGATTACGGCACGGGCACCCAGATAGCTGCCACCGATACCGGCAACGATTACTACTTCACAGTTATCTCTTAATACTTTTGCTGTAGCGTTCAGGTCGGCTAAGTGTTCTTTAGTGATAGAAGAAGGCAAATGCAACCATCCTAAAAAGTCATTACCTTTGCCTGTACCTTTTTCAAGCATTTCCTGTGCGGCTTTTACTTCAGCTTCGTAAGCAAAAACCTTTTCTTTGGAGATAAATCCAAATGTCTTTTCAATGTTTAAACTAATCATATCGTTCTTGTTTAAAGATTATCTAAAAGAGTCAGTCAGCAATTTAATCTCGATCATTGGTGAGATACGTTCGTATAGGATGTTATACACAGCGTCTAGTATCGGCATATTGACATGATGATGCTTATTGATTTCTTTGATACATTTCGTACCATAGTACCCTTCTGCAATCATTTCCATTTCAATTTGCGCACTCTTCACGGAATACCCTTTACCTATCATCGTTCCGAAAGTACGGTTACGACTAAAGTTGGAGTAGCCGGTCACCAATAAATCCCCCAGATAAACAGATTCATCCACGTTTCTGTTCAACGGATGCACCGTGTTCAGGAAACGATTCATTTCCTGAATGGCGTTAGAGATCAATACAGCCTGGAAGTTGTCGCCATATTTCAGTCCGCTACAGATACCGGCAGCAATGGCATACACGTTTTTGAGCACCGAACTGTATTCGATACCCGCCACGTCATCACTGACAGATGTTTTGATAAAACTGCTTCCCAGACGGCGTGCGAAGATACGTGCCTTGTCTTTATCAGGGCAGGCGATAGTCAGGTAGGAGAGTCGCTCCAAAGCTACTTCTTCTGCGTGGCAGGGACCTGCAAGGACTGCTATGTTTTCTGGTGGCACACCATATTCTTTTGTGAAGTATTCCGATACAATAACGTTGTCATCGGGTACGATTCCTTTGATAGCGGTGATGATAAACTTATCTTTTATCTTGGTTTTCAGCTTTTTCAGATGTGCTTTCAGATAAGGAGAGGGAGTGACGAAGATCAGTGTATCCGATTCTTTCACAACATCGTTGATGTTGGAACTGAAAGTGATGCGTCTCGTATCAAATTTCACTCCTGTCAGATAAGCCGGATTGTGCCCTAATCGTTTAAAATCGGCAATGCGGTCGTCTCGCCGCATGTACCAATTGATAGAGTCCTCTTGGGCCAGACACATCTTTGCGATGGCTGTAGCCCAACTTCCTCCGCCCATTATCGCTATCTTGCCGGGTAATTTCATTTGTATGGATTTGGATGAAGAACTTATTAAATTTTCTGTATCCACTCAGTTACGTCGTTTACCGACGGATTGGTCAGTTCTAATTTATATTTCTTGTTAATGCCGCAGATGTCCTGGTGCAGCTTCTGCGGATTGACATCTTTCATGTCGGCAACTGTGTTGTAACCGGCTTTTTGAATCACCGGAACCCAGTCTTCTGCAATTCCCAATTCCATGTATTTGGCAGCAGCGTCTTTTTTCACTACTTTTTCCGGGCGCATTTGCGGGAAGAACAATACTTCCTGAATGGTAGTCTGTCCGGTCATTAACATCACCAGACGGTCGATACCGATACCGATACCCGATGTAGGAGGCATACCATATTGTAAAGCGCGCAGGAAGTCCTGATCGATAATCATCGCTTCGTCGTCTCCCTTGTCGGCCAAACGCATTTGTTCTTTGAAACGTTCTTCCTGATCCAGCGGATCGTTCAATTCCGAGTAGGCATTAGCCAGCTCTTTACCGTTCACCATCAGTTCGAAACGTTCGGTCAGTCCCGGTTTAGAGCGGTGCATCTTGGTCAGCGGAGACATTTCAACCGGATAATCGGTGATGAAAGTCGGCTGGATATATGTACCTTCGCAGAATTCTCCGAAGATTTCATCAATCAGCTTGCCTTTACCCATCGTCTCGTCGATTTCTTCCATCTTCAGTTCCTTGCAGACTTGGCGGATTTCCTCTTCGCTCTTGCCGTTCAGGTCATATCCTGTCTTTTCTTTGATAGCGTCCAGAATAGGCAGACGGCGGTAAGGAGCTTTGAAGTTGATGGTTTTTCCGTCAACCACTGTTTCTGTGCTACCGTTTACTGCGATACAAATACGTTCCAACAACTTTTCGGTGAAATTCATCATCCAGTTGTAATCCTTATATTGTACGTAGAGTTCCATACAAGTGAACTCCGGGTTATGGGTTTTGTCCATACCCTCGTTACGGAAGTTCTTACCTATTTCATATACACCTTCAAAACCACCTACGATCAGTCGCTTCAGATAAAGTTCTGTTGCGATACGCAGGTAAAGATCCATGTCCAGTGAGTTATGGTGAGTGATGAACGGTCGTGCGCTTGCTCCACCGGCAATAGATTGCAGGATGGGAGTTTCCACTTCCGTGTAACCGGCTTCGTCCAAAGCATTGCGCAATGTTTTCACAACAGTGGCACGTTTCAGGAATGTTTCTTTGATACCGTCGTTCACTACCAGGTCCACATAGCGTTGGCGATAACGGAGTTCGGGATCTTCAAAAGAGTCATAAGCTACCCCGTCTTTGTATTTAACGATAGGCAACGGTTTGATAGACTTTGCAAGTACAGTCAGTTTCTTAGCATGGATACTGATTTCACCCATTTGTGTGCGGAACACGAAACCTTCGATACCGATAAAGTCACCTAAGTCGAGCAGGCGTTTGAATACAGCGTTGTACAGTTCTTTGTCTTCTCCCGGACAGATATCATCGCGGGTGATGTACACCTGGATGCGACCTTTAGAGTCCTGCAATTCAACGAAAGAGGCTTTACCCATCACGCGGCGGCTCATGATACGGCCGGCTACGGAAACCTGGCGTGGTTCTTCGTCGTCTTTAAATTCAGCTTTAATATCTGTAGAGAAAGCATTGGTTACATACTCTGCAGCAGGGTATGGATCAATACCCATTGCACGAAGCTCATTCAGACTGTTACGTCGAATGATTTCCTGTTCACTTAGTTCTAATATATTCATTTCGT
>UMLO01049514.1_pt1 | contig 17472 bp, 7 predicted proteins | sample 1966551 | NCBI WGS metagenome assembly UMLO01 (sample SAMEA4836201, study PRJEB28245) | human gut metagenome | biome: gut microbiome; material: fecal sample | place: Denmark | collected 2008
AATTTCACTCCCATGTACCGGAAAAGAAATCATAATCAAAAAAACTTCCCATGAGCTTCGAGTATTCAGCATAAGAGAGCAAAAACAACTGTGTAAATATTTATGCAAAAATATGTCACTGAAAAATATAGGAATTCTTATATGCCTGTATACAGGATTGCGTGTTGGTGAAATATGTGCCCTTCATTGGAATGATATTTCATTAAAAGAAAAAACATTATACATTCACCAGACATTGCAACGCCTCCAAAACGAAAATATAAACGGCAAAAAAACATCTCTTATTTTGTCAACTCCCAAAAGCAGCTGTTCTATTCGAACGATTCCCCTTCCTGACGATATCGCAGTCGTTTTAGATAATTTTCCGTGTAAGAAAGAAGGATATTTGCTGACAGGAACAGATTCTTGCATAGAGCCACGAACCATGCAAAATCACTTTAAGCATGTCTTAAAAGAAGCTACTATTGAAGAAACAAATTTTCATACATTGCGTCATACTTTTGCAACCCGGTGCGTGGAAGCAGGTTTTGACATCAAAAGCCTAAGTGAAATACTTGGTCATTCCAATGTAAATATTACAATGAATCGTTACGTTCATCCAACACTGGAATTAAAACGCCAGAATATGCAGCGATTATCCTGCTCATTCGCTTCTGCTTTCGTAGAGTAAGGTACTCTGCGAAAAGAGGAAGATGCCAGAGTGAGCTGTTTATCTGTTATCATAAGATTATATCTCCTTTCAGGTAGATGGTTGATAGTTTTAGACAACTCTATTTTACCATAGATCTTAAGGAGATATTTTTTTTGACAACAAAAATGATGCGTTCGTGTAACTTTTTGTTTCATAGATGCACAAAATAAAAAAGGAAAGAGGAAAAGAACATGAAAAAGAAAGGGATTTTATGGGTACTTCTCAGTGTTCTGCTTATTGTTAGTTTAAGTGGATGTAAAGGCGGAGGAATTGTTGGAAAGAGTGCAGAATGTAAGAGTCTGATCAACAAATTTGAAAAAAGCTGCAATAAAGTTGATATTCAGGCGATTTTAGACTGTATCGATCCGAAAATCAGTGATCCGATCAAGGCGATTGTAGCGATCGGAGGAATGGTCACAGATAATGTAGATGAATATCTGGGAGATATCCTGGAACAGTTTGGTTCAAGTATCAGTGAGATCACCGGCGGATCAGGTGGTTCGGCGAAAGATATTGTTGCAAGTATGAAGCTTACACCGAAAAAATATATGCTCGATAAAAAAGACGGAAGCGTTAAATGTAAGGCGGAATTTGAAGTGAATGGCATGAAAACAACAAAAATGCTGAAAATTTCGGTAGTGAAAAAGAATGATGAATGGTATATATCAGGAATTTCTGTTATTGCAGAATAAAACAGGTTGTCAACCAAAGACAGAATGTTGAAATAGAAAAACAGAAACAGGGAGGAAGCTTCAATGAGAACGAAGACAAAAAAAACAAAGCAGATTACACAGATTGTAGTCAGTATGTTACTGGTACTTACCATGGTATTCATGCCAATGAAAATGATTCTGGCGGCGGATGCACAGTCAAGCAGTACACCGACACAGTTTGTTTTAGTACTGGATTGTTCTGGAAGTATGGAAGAATCTGATGTAAACGGTTTGAGCCCAAAGGCAGCAAAGATGTTTGTAGATATGATGCCGGTAGAAAATGCTCAGATTGCAGTTGTAGCCTTTGGTGCGAACTGGGGAGAAGATTCTTATGTTTATCCGGGTGATACCACAAGCAACACTTATACAAAGGTTATCCTTGGTATGACAGATGTTGGTACCGAAAAAGCAAAAAAGAAAGTAAAAGAAGCAATCGATGAAACTGCAAAAGTAAGAGATAAAAACGGATATACTACGATTGGTTATGCTCTTCAGGCAGCAGAGGATGTCTTAAAGAAAAATAAGGCAACAAAGGGAAATGGCTGTGTGGTACTGATGAGTGACGGTCGTCAGTATTATTTGAAAAACGGTCAGCGTGGAAGTGAAGCACAGGAAACCAAGCTGGACAATGGTGCGGAAATTTACAAATCAGAAAGTCTGGAAGCTGCACTGAAAGATTTTAAAGAGAAAAAGTGGCCGGTGTATACACTGGAAATGTCTGCTGATATCAAAGACTATTATGATGAAGCAGGATTGCATACGCCAAAGGAATGGAAAGGAAACGGTGGCTTTAAGATCCCTACTGGTCGATTCTATATGCAGCATATTGCAGATGAGACAGGCGGAGAAAAGTTTACTGCTTTTACACAGCTGGAAGTACAGAATAACTTTGCAGGAATCTTTAATAAGTTTTATGAAGGAACAGAGGCCGGAGGAATTCTGATCAACAGTGAGATTAAATCAGGAAAAGCAAATATGGATTTTGATGTTGCCGAGATGATCGCAGAAACGAACATCACGATAACCGGAAATGATATGAGCAAAGTGAATTCCATCGAGCTGACAGATCCAAGCGGTTCAACCAAGAAATATACAGAAACAAATAAGACAGATTCACGTGTGGTGACCTTTGAAAAAGGAAGCTATATTATGGTGAAACTTCTTGCACCGATGGAAGGCAAATGGAAAGTAAAAGTAAACGGAACCGATGGCGTCAAGTTAACAATGATGACCGTTCCGATCCGAGAGCTGGGACTTTCTCTTTCGACCAGCACCGATACGAGCAAAGAACTTGGAAAAGGAACAGAAGTTACGCTGTCTGCACGCTTCAGTTATAACAAAGGTCAGAAATCCTATTTCAGTAAGGAATTTTATGGAAAGAACCCGGCAAAACTGTATGTCGTAAAAGGGGATGAAGAATCAGCACAGACCTTTGATATGACAGTTGATGAAGAAAACCAGTGTTACACCGGAAAAGTAATCCTGAATCAGACCGGAATGGTTAAAGTAAAAGCAGTCGTAGAAAGCGGACATTTCCGCAATGACAGAAAAGAAACCGGTTATATTACATTTAATGTCAAAAACCGTCCGGTTACAAAAGTAAAAGATCTGGAAGATCTGAATATGGGATTTGGTGAAGAACAGACCATTGATCTGAACACTTATTTTAACGATCCGGATCAGGATAAATTTATCTGCAATTTTGAAGTGGATCAGACAGCAGGAATAGAAGTAACGCTGGATGAACAGAATGTTATGCACATTAAAACCGGCACAAAAGCAGGTGATGTACAGGTCAAAGTAGGCGTAAATGATGGAAGTATGGATCAGGATGTGACTTCCTCCTTTACAATCCATATGGTAAATCAGCCTTTGCGGGAAAAAGGTTCCAAAAAGATTTCCAAAACGATCACTTACAATGCGAATAAAGTTCCTGGATTTTTAAAGAAAAAACTGGGACCGGACGGAAGTTCAAATGCAGAAATTAAATTGGATGATTATTTTGAAGATCCGGACGGAGCAGCTCCAATTTACGCAATAGAAAAACTTCCGGAAAGTTCTAAGATTCAGATAAAAGAATCTGCACCAGGGGTATTGAGCATCACTGCAACTGGAGAAGGAAAAGAAACTTTCCATGTTTCAGCGACAGATGCAAATGATGGAAGCATTCGCTTTGAAAAAGAAATAAGTGTTAAATCCATCAGTGCAGGAAGTTGGGTATGGAAACAGATCAGAGTTCCGATAATTGCTTCAGTGATTATTCTGGTGATCGCAATTGTATTTTTGATTCTGATGTTTGCCGGAAGAAAAATCTACGGAGTATGGGAAATCACAGTCGGAGGAAGACTGGAAGGACCATATCCACTTGGCAAAATGGCACATGGAAAGAAAGCAAAATGCAGCTTGAGCGGAGCGATTGAAGATTTTGGATTCAGTTCTATTAACGATGGAGGAATAACGTTAAAGGCAGGAAACAATTTCAACAAATCCGTGACAATAACAGGACTCGAAAAAGCGGCAACGGTTACATATGCCGGAAGAGAATACGATACTGCAGCAGGAAAGACTTTAAAGAAAGCAAAGATTTCAAGAGGTCAGTATATTGATATTTATGTAGATGGCGTAAACATAACACTTACCAGAATGAATTAAACAGATTGTGTGGGAGGCGAGAAGATGTTGTGGGAATCAGAAAACAGAGCCGAACAGTGCAGGATTCTTCAAATCGGCACAGTTGATGCAGGGAATGGGACACTGTTCGGGACAAGAAACAAAAGAGCGATACAGAGAGATCATCTGACACTGGTGATCGGCAGCGGCGGTATGGGAGCAGCTGCTATTCATGCAGCGGTTCAAAAGGCCAGACAGAATCTGGTATCTGATTTTGATAATTATACGAAATTTATCTTGGTGGATTCTGATCGGCGTGAGATAGACAGGATGGAAAAAGAGCAGATAAAGACTTTGAATATTTCTACTCCCGGAGCTGCAGAAAGACTGAGATGTGATGACAGAAAAAATTTCTTTAGAGCGTTTGTACCTCGAGATTATGATAATTTTAAATTAGGTCCGAATGGAGCTGGCGTTGATCGTATGACTGGGAAAATTAAATTTTATGACAACGCGATGGGTGGAAGTACAAACGATACTAAGTTCCGAAATATTATTGGAGAGATTTTCAATACGGACTGGAGTGATAGAAGAAATCTCTTGGTTGATATTATCATTGTGGCAGGACTGTCAGGCGGTACGGGAAGCGGAACGTTTGAAGAACTTGCGGTACATGCGAGAGAAGCATGCATATATTCAGGAGCTCCGGTGGTACGTGTATTTGGATATCTCTTCCTGCCAGATACTGTAGAGGCTTTTGTTCAAGCAAATCCAGAGGCACTCAGTGCAATTTATGCGAACGGATATGCTGCATTAAAAGAGCTGGAAAGCTATATGTCTATACCGGCTTCACCGGGAAGAACGGAGAAATTTTATTCCGGGGACGGCGTGACAACGATGAAGTGTAACAGTGACACTCCACTGTTTGACTGTCCGGTCCTGATTTCGGAAACTTATGAAGAGAGTATCAGAATGATGGCAGATCTGATCGTTAATTTAAGCACATCCGGAATTGTAGGAATGAATTCTTTTTATGCTAATATACCGACAGCAAGGTTTTCTTATTTGAACGGTAATAATTTAACAACAGGTGGAGTTTTGAAAAACAATGTATTTCCGGAAGATTCCAGAAGATATTGCGGTATTGGATATGCTTATGCAGCGATTCCAAAAGAAATTGTAACAGCGAATATTGTAGGAAATGTGTGTCAGAAATTTTATCAGACAGATGAAACAGGAAGACATTTCTGTACAGAAAAAAAACGCATGAACAGAGCTGAGATGGAAACACAGATACGCCGATTGTTTGGATTTGGGACTCATGATGAATTGAATGAGATGAGTCTCTGGAATCTGAAATTGAGATATGCATTGGAGAGATGCAGCCGTTTGTCGGATAATCCTGTAGGTATTACACGTAGAGATGTAGAAACGGGAAATACATATACGTATGAAAGAGGATTTAGGGCTGAGGAGTGTACGCTTAAAGGAATATCGGAGTTCGCAGAGTATTTCACAGATCAGGTAAGATTCTTTAAAGAGAATGCAAGACAGATTATTAAAGATTACGGTCCGAAGGCAATAGAACTGTTATATAAAGGGACTGGTCCTTACAATCAGGATGGGATGTCAGAAGCTTATCCGGAGCTTTCGATTGAAAATATGTTGAATACAGCAAAGGCGGAAATGCAGAGGGTAATTGCTACAACTGTAGCAAGACCGGAACTAATTATAGGATTCATGGGATTTATTAGAAGATCGGGACTTATACAGTGGAAAGGCGATTTTCAACATGCAATTCAACAGGAAGTAAAACAAAAAATTGCATGCAATCTTCTTGAACCAGATGGAATATGGGAGAGAAAGGTAATAAAACCGATAGAGGATTTTATTAATCAGTGCAGATGTTTTTCGAATAGATTGGAGACATTAACAAAATTTTACAGAAGTGTTGGAAGTTCTCTTGATGGAGACTATCAGCGATTTTTGAATGAGTCGCAGAGAGAAAATGGTATAAATCTTTGCAATAACGTACATGCATATGGCTGGCTTCAGGAAAATATCCGAAAGAAGATGATGGGAATTGATCTGGAGGGTGTAAAACGGAATCTTGTGGCAAGTTTCACAGAAAATTCTGAAGACTGGGCAAGCAATGAAGAAGGAAGAACCAGAAAAGTGTTTGATGAAGTCATGGCAAGAAGCTGTGAACTTGGAATTAGTGGGGCAGCAAATCAGCTGACAGCAACCTCGTATTTCGAGCATGTTCTGGAGCAGGAACCACAGGAAAATGTTGCGAATAAAGCACGTGAACTGGTACAGGGAATCGTAAGACAGCTGATTGAAAAGAGCAAGCCAACACTTAAAACAGTGCCGGAATCATGGAGTGCAATTGCTGGATTTCTTTTTCTTCCAGCGGAACTGGCATACAGTAAATTTACAACACCGATTCAACAGGCTTTTAGAGATGAGTTTGCACGAATTAGAGATGTCAGATACTCGTGTCTTCTTGCGGATGTGTCTGATATTATATGTTATCAAGTCAGTGAAGCAAACGCATTGTGTGATCTGAAAGATATTGGAAAATGGGAAGATTTTTATAATAGTTCTTACTATACGATTTCCAGACATTTATGCAATGGGGAATATGTAACAAAATTTACCGAACGTACCAAGAGTGAAATTGAAGAGGAAAAAGCACGAAAAGAACAGAAGCCTGTACCAGAGTTAAGGTTGACAGCACAAGAAGAGATTCTGTTCGGGACAGGTTTAAACTGGGAACATTATCCTCCGGTTGCACTTAGAAATTTGGAAAGTAATGAAAAAGAAAAAGAGTTTCTCCGTACGATATTTGATCCGATTGTTGATTATGCAATGAAAGAAAGACTGATTGAGCGGAAAATAAATCAAATGGGAAATCGTGATGTTTATGAATATGTAGTACATCTTATTCCGGATGACTGGAATAATCTGGATGTTGAAGATTATGAAAATATCGAACAGGATGGAAAATTTTCAAAAGGAAAAGAGTTGTTTGACTATCTGAAACAACATAACAGATGTTCTACACAACCAGATCAGAAACCAGTTATATTGTCTGATAGTGGTATATTTGCGGGTCCATTTGATTTTTCGAATGCACGCCAGTGTGGTATGAGCAGCGATGAGATTGAAAAGCAAAGTATTGTATATATGAAACGTATTTTGAGAAAGAATACAGAGCTGTTTTTGGAATTCCGCGAAACGTTATGCAGATATTATGAGATTAAAAAGGCATTAGAATTGCGTGAAGAGGATCAGCGATATAAATATCAGGTAAAGCATTTTATTCGCTATTATCAATATGGAGTTGTAGTTTACTCAGAGAAAGATATGACATGGCGTTATATGATTAACAACGAAGGAAGGATGAAAACCTTATGTAGATTTGATGGAATTGCGGAAATAAACTATACACCAATAGAGAAAAAATTTTCTCAGATGAACTGGAAAATTTTGATGGCTTTCAAGACATTCACGGCTTTAAACTTTGATGAACTAGAATGTATTGCGAAAGAAAAGGAGATAAGTGAAGACCGCAATGAATTAAATACACTTTTGAGAAAAAATGGAGAAAAACTCAGAAAGTTGGGTAAAAAGTTAAAAACGGATTTTATTGATCCAGCGGGAGAAGATCGTACACCAGAAGAAGCAATTAAATTCTGTCTGAGAATAAGAAATGGAAATGATGACGAAGAATTTTATGTTAAGACGCTGGTGAATATGTATGAGAGTCTGGAGGAGTTTACGTCATTTATAGAACCAGTGCCGGTACCAGAGGAATGGGTTTGTTCATATGGACATCACAATTTGGAAAATCATTGTTTCTGCTCAGTATGTGGAGAAAAAAGAGGATGGAAATGTGAAAGCTGTGGTCATTATCATAACAATAAAATAAGGTTTTGTCCAGAGTGTGGAGCGAGAGCACCAATGAAATAATAAAAAATATTGTCATTGAAATATATGACTTTTATTTATAAAAGGTGAACAGGAGGAGAAGAAATGCCGATAGAAAGAACAGATAGACTAGAATTGCAAAAAATACTTCAGATTGGTCAGATTGATGTAGGAAATGAAACTTTATTTTCTAAAAGAGACAAATTGCAAGTAAGTAGGGATCATCTTACCTTGGTTATCAGCAGCGGCGGAAGTGGTGCAGCGGCAATTCGAGAGGCAGTCAGAACAGCAAAGCAAAAGTTAGTTCCAGATTACTCAACCTATATGAAATTTATAATGATTGATTCTGATGGAAAAGAAGTAACCAGAACAACTAATGTGATAGGAAGGAGTGACATAGAAATTTTGAATATTTCTACCCCTGGAGCTCCGGAAAGACTGCGACATGAAAATAGGGGGGATTTTTTTAAAAAGTTTGTACCTGAACAATATGATTATTCAAAATTAGGTCCAGATGGAGCAGGTAAGGATCGTATGACCGGAAAAATCAAGTTTTATGATAATGCAGAGAGCGGTAATACAAATGATGTTAAATTTCGTAATATCATAAAAAGTATTTTTAGTGAAGATTGGAGTGATAAAAATAATCTGCCGGTTGATATTATGATTCTGGCTGGATTGTCAGGAGGAAATGGAAGTGGAACATTTGAGGAGATTGCCGTCCATGCAAGGGAAGCATGTAGAACAGCAGGAGCTTCTGCAGTGCGTGTGTTTGGATATTTGTTTTTACCGGATACTATGGAGGCTATTTTCAGAAACAATCAAGACGATCTTAATGCGATTTATTCAAATGGATATGCTGCCTTAAAAGAACTAGAAAGTTATATGTCTATACCAGCTTCGCCGGGAAGAAGTGAAAAATTTTTTTCTAGAGACGGTGTAACTATTGAATGTAACAATGACAAGCGATTGTTTGATTATCCTGTTTTAATTTCGGGAACTTACGATGAAAGTAAATCTATGATGGCGGAGTCTATTATCAATCTTTCTATCGAAAGTGATGCGACATTTAGTCAGAGTTCTTTTTACAGCAATAGTGCAAAGAATCGTGCGGCATATCTGAACGGAAATAGCCTGACAATAGGTGGAATGCTAAAAGGAGATGTATTCCCAGAAGATTCCAGAAGATACTGCGGAATTGGTTATGCATATGCTGCGATTCCAGACCAGATTGTAACTGCCAATGTAGTAAGTAATGTTTGCCAGAAACTTTATAAAGGATCGGAAGAAACACAGACGGGTGAAACGGCAATTTGTTTTTGTACAGAAGAAAATCGTATGAGCAAATCTGAGATGGAAACACAAGTTCGTAGACTGTTTGGTTTTGAAAAAAAAGAAGAACTGAATTCAATGAGTTTTTGGTTACAGTATTTAAATGGGAAATTAGATAGTAGTAGCCGATTAAATGATAATCAGTTTCCAATTACTAAAAGGGATGTAATAGCAGGCAATACGAAAACTTATGAACAAGGATTTAATGCTACAACACGTGTGGCTGATGGATATGAGGAATTTAAGAATTATCTTAAACAGCAGGCAGAAGATTTTAAAAAGAATGCAGTACAAGTTATTAAAGACTATGGTCCGAAGGCAATGGAGTTATTGTATAAAGGTTCAGGACCTTATAAAGATGGAGTGCCACAATCTTATCCTGACATTTCTATTGAGAATATGCTAAATACTGCAAGGGAAGAACTGCAAAAGGTAAGAAGTAAAACGATAGCAAGACCGGAATTAACACCACAATTTCTGGAATTTATTACAAGAGCAGGTCTTACTCAGTGGAAAGGTGATTTTAAAAGTGCAATTCAGCATGAAGTAAAACAGAAAATTATAGAGAAAATTCTCGAGCCGGATGGAGCATGGGAGAAACAGCTGATAAATCCGATTAAGGATTTTATTAATCAATGTAAACGTTTTGCGGATAGTCTTGAAACTTTATCAAATTTCTATAAGAGTGCTGGAAGTTCTCTTGATGCACAAAGCTATGAGCAGTTCAGAGATGCATCACAGACAGGAAATTGTGTAAATCTTTGTGATAATGCAAATGTGTATGGATGGGTTAAAGAAAATATTCAAAGAAAAATCAATGCGATTCATTTGAATGATGTAAAACAGAACATTGTAAATAGTTTTATAGAAAATACTGTAGATTGGGTAAGCGATGTAGAGGGAAAGACCAGAAAAGTGTTTGATGAAGTCATGGCAAAAAGTTGTGAACTTGGAAGCGGAGCTGGTGGCACAACGTCAATTACATTGACAGCAACCTCTTATTTTGATTATGTATTGAAACAGGAACCGCAAGAGAACGTTGCAAGTAAAGCACGAGAACTGGTTCAGGGAATCGTAAGGCGTTTGAGCGAAAAAAGTAAACCGGCACTTAAGCGTGTACAGGAAGCTTGGAGTATAACTAATAAATTTATTCTTCTTCCGCAGGAATTAGAAGGAAGTCAATTTGCGGATCCGATTAAAAAAGCTTTTGCAGATGAACTGAAAGATATTGGAGATAGTAGTACTAACGGACTATCAATTTCATCGGCGGTATCGGACATTGTATGTTATCAGACAAGTGTGGCAAATGCTTTATGTGACCTAGTAGATATTGGCAGGTGGGAAGAGTGCTATAATGAAACAAACGATATAATATCCAGACACTTGTGTAATGGAGAATATATTACAAAATATACAGAACGTACAAAGAATGAGATTGAAGAAGATAAAGCAAAAAAAGCGGAAGAAAGTGTACAAAGACTGCCGTTGACAGCGAAAGAAGAAATATTATTTGGAACGGGATTAAGTTGGGAACATTATCCACCGGTTGCTTTACGTCGATTAGAGGAAAATACCAAAGAACAAGAATTTCTTAGTACGATATTCAATCCGATTGTTGAATATGCGATGAAAGAGAAACTGATTGAACGAAAAATAAATTCAGCGGTAAGTTCTGATATTTATGAGTATGTGGTACATCTGATTCCAGATGACTGGAAAAAATTGAATGTTGAAGATTATGAAGAAATCGGACCAGATGGAAGATTTGAAAGAGGAGAGAAATTATTTAATTATCTGAAAAATCAGAATCCAATTTCGGTTAAACAGGATCAGAAACAGATTACACTGTTTGACAGTGGTATATTTGCAAATCCATTTGATTTTTCGGCTGCACGTCAGAACAGGAAGAGCAAGCCCCAGATTGAAGCACAAAGTATTATTTATATGAAACGCATTTTACGAAAAAATACAGAATTATTTTTGGAACTTCGTGAGACTCTTTGTAGATATTATGATATTGTGAAAATATTAGAATTTCGTGAAAAAGATCAAAAGTACAAATATCAGGTGGATAAGTTTATTCGTTATTACCAGTATGGTGTTGTATATTCAGAAGGCGATGCGGTATGGCGTTATATGATTAACAATAAAGGAAACACGAGAACTTTGTGCAAATTTGATGCAGTTACAAGAAGGGACTATAGTTCAATAGAGAAAAAACTTGCACAGAAGAACTGGGAAATTTTGATAGCATTTAAGGATTTTACAGGTTTAAATTTTGATGAATTAGACAGTATTGTAAAAGAAAAGCAAGAAAGTGGAGACCGTAATGAACTTAATACACTTTTGGAACAAAAAGGAGAAGAACTTAGAAACCTGGAGAGAAGGTTGAAAAGGGACTTTATTGATCCAGCAGGGGAGGATCGTACACCAGAAGAAGCAATTAGATCTTGTCTGAGAAAAATAAATGGAAATGATGACGAAGAATTTTATGTTAAGACGCTGGTGAATATGTATGAGAGTCTGGAGGAGTTTACGTCATTTATAGAACCAGTACCAGAACCAGTACCGGAGTCAGAGGAATGGGATTGTTCGTGTGGCCATCATAATTTAGCAGGTGTTAAATTTTGTGCAGAATGCGGAAGAGCAAAAGAATCAGAACCAGTACCGGAGCCAGAGGGTTGGGATTGTTCATGCGGATACCATAATTTAGCAGGCGTTAAATTTTGCTCAGAATGTGGAAAAGCAAAGCCAGAGGAAGGCTGGGATTGTTCGTGTGGCCACCATAATTTGACAGGTGTTAAATTTTGTGCAGAATGTGGAAGAGCAAAAGGAGCAGAACCAGTACCGGAGCCAGAGGAATGGGATTGTTCATGCGGCCATCATAATTTAGCAGGTGTTAAATTTTGTGCAGAATGTGGAAGAGCAAAAGGAGCAGAACCAGTACCGGAGCCAGAAGGTTGGGATTGTTCATGCGGACACCATAATTTAGCAGGTGTTAAATTTTGTGCAGAATGTGGAAAAGCAAAGCCAGGTAAAGGCTGGGATTGTTCGTGTGGCCACCATAATTTGGCAGGGGTTAAATTTTGTGCAGAATGTGGAAGAGCAAACGAACCAGTACCGGAGCCAGAGGAATGGGATTGTTCATGCGGACATCATAATTTAGCAGGCGTTAAATTTTGTGCAGAATGTGGTAAGAAAAGAAATTAAAAAATAATGCTTGTGGCACCCTTTTGGGGTGCCTATAGCTGTCATATGAAACAGATAGATTTAAACAGATATGTGTTTAAGATTGGAGGAAAGTTATGCCAGTATTTCCGGATGAAACCTATGATGCACTTCTGGTTGTAATGGATGATCGCAGTCAGGGAAAGACTGAATATTTTCATAAAAAACTTCAGGAAACTTTTGATAGAAGAAAATATATTTATTATCAAAACAGCGATTCCAGTGAGGATGAATTGTGGAGTGATATCGAACAGAAACTGGAAACGGAAGAGATTATATTACCGGTCAGTCAGCGTGTAATATTCTGTAACTATATTGATCTCGCTGATGTGAATGAAGAATGGCTTCAATGTTTTCGAAATCGTATGAGAGTTTTTCAAGAACGAGGAATGGTACATGATATGTCACAGCATTATCATTTGAATCTTTTTCGGTATCAGACAAGAAAAGCGTTGAGCGAAGAAAAAAAGAAAGAGGTTTTTGAGGTTCTGTCACAACTCTGGAATATGAAATATCAGTATATGCGTCATTCAGAATTTCTGATATACGCCGGAGGATTAAAGCCGAATCTTATGGAGCAGGAACAGGAAAAGGGAGTACTTCGATTTCTGGAACTGCTCAGTATACGTGATTGTAATAGAGTGCTTAATGTAGGACGATTTAACAGATCTTTATTTGTGCTTGGAGAAACGGAGTATTATGAACGGCATGCCCGAAAATGTGAAGAGGAACTGAAAAAATTAGATTTATGGCTTAGGCATGCAAAAGATGAAAATCTCAGTGATTTTGCGAGCAGTTTAAATAGTACCGTCTCAGAACAGGCTAGAAAATTGCAGGAAAGATTGCAAGTTTTTCAGAGAGAATCCGGACTGTATCCGATGAGTACACGAGATTATATTGAAAGAAGAGTGCTTTTCAGAAGAAGCTATGTTCGCCCGGAAGGAGTACCACGACGCTTACAGGATGAAAAGAAGAAGGAAATTGTAAGCTTTTGTAATCAGATTAAAAACAGCGAAGAAAAGGAAGAATGGAAAAAGAATCTTACCTTGCAGCTGCATTATCCGGATTTGTTGAAACTTTCTCAGGAATGGAGAGAGGGAAGGCTGCAGATTATGGTAAAAAATTCTGTAAACAATTATATATCAGAGATGCAGCTGGCAGCAGAAGAATGTGAAGTATTTCAGAAAGCAGTCTATAGCTGGATTGAAGAGTTTGCACAGGAAAATCTGATAACAGAAAAAATGAGAGAAATGAGAGAGGATAGAGAGGGAAAAGAACTGCAGCTTAAGGATGAATTTAACAGGGCAAGTATTTTTTCAGATCTTCGGACTTGCTTTTCTCAGATAAAAGAAAAAACAAGATTTCAGGTTCCAGCTGTGATACAGGCACAGGAGGTAGAGCAGATTGCAATGATCAACAGTGAAATCGGACGGGATTGGCAGACAAAAGGATATGATATAACTGAAGTACGTGATGAGCAGATAGCAGTTATGAATAATCTGTATCCATATGAAATTGTATACATGAAATTTGGAAAGTATATTGACTTGACTAATGGTGAACAAACGGAACAGCAGTTAAGAATGGTATTTCGTTAAAGGAGAAAAAGATGCTGAAAGACAGAGTTATAATTGATGAAAATGGATTTAAACTCAGGGAAGGTGCTGATCCAGAGAGAAAAGCGTACTATGTGACATTTACGCTGGCGGATGGAGAAATTGATAAAAGTCAAGGGAGAGAGATTAAATATTGGGATGCAATGAATCCTTATTCGCAGAGAGTACAGCCAAATTCCTATGTGTATATATGGGAAACGAAGGATGAAATCATGGTGGATGAGTGCAGGATTTATCTTGGAAATGGAAGAGCTAAGCCGAGAATTTCATGGAGTATTGAAAAGGAACAGGCATATGGTGATTATGCGTATATGATTCGTCTTAAGTGGATAGATCATCAGTCGGATCGTATTCATAGCAGTCATATTTGGCTGAAAAACAGTCAGAATGGCAGAAAGTACAGTTTTCTAACAGAATATATCGCACCAGAAAACGGAAGAGAAGAAGATTGTTATATTATTGAAATTCTACCTGGAAGAGCAAATCCGAATACTCTTGTGATTGAAGGGGATGAAATTCTTTTGGAAAAATATGCGATAGTGAGATAAGGGCAGGAATAAATTATGATATACAATTATTATTGTACCAATTGCGGACATGAATTACGTGGAGTAGATATTATATTTGATCTGGCACAGATGCTGGACTTACATTCTGGAAACGGAGAAGATCTGTTTATTAAATTTTCGCCGATAGATCTGCAGGAACTTGCACAAAGAGACGGGCAGACACTTGCTGATGGACAGAAAGTACGTTTAAAACTTACTCTGTATGATCTTCTTGGATATATCGCTCAGAATTTTAAAGAAACATATAATCAGGAAGCGATGCAAAGTTTGACTTATGAAGAATTTGAACAGGTTACGTCAATGGCAAAACTTTTAAAAAGCAGTGGCCTGCAGAATGCAGATGTTCAGACTGAAAATATCAAAGCTTTAGTTGACGCAATTATTGCAAAACTTGAATTTCAAGAGAGAACAGATCCGGAAGTTGCAGAAGATGACTGGAAACAGGATACTATGAATTATAATTTGTATTTTTGGGTTGAACCAGAGTACTTTGAAGGAACAGAGTGGATTTATACGATAAAGTATTCATCAGAAGAAAGACCAGCCAATCTCCTTCCTTTTTCTTACCAGGGGAGAAAAATTCGTGGATATTGTCCAGAATGTAACAAACCGGTGCTGGATGGCTCGGGAAAATACGAACATTTTTTGGTCGGATTTCTTGGAGCACAGAGTGCAGGAAAGACATCGCTTTTTGTGAGTATGATTAATGATCTTCCTAATTATTTTGGAAAGCTGGGTATTGAATTACCGGAAGTATTATGCGACGGAAAATATGAAAAAGTAAAAAATGCCATTGAGTTTAACAAAAAAGGCTGGGCAGTTGGAAAAACAGATGCAAAAGCCACCATCGAAACCTATAATGCATCATTGCTTGTGAAAAAAAAGCAGGGAGGCAGAAGTATTATTCTTTCGTTTATCGATATTGCCGGAGAACTTTGCTATGATCAAACGATAGGGAGTGTCAGTCTAGAAGCATTACAAAAATTTCCACTTATTGTATCCTGTCATATGTACATGCTTTGTACTTGTGTATCACAGAAAGGATATGGAGAAGCGGATGAGGATGCAGCAGAGATTGACAATCTGGCATTGATGCAGATTGCTAATGGAATTTATGAACAGAGAAAAAATAAAGACACAGTACCTCCAATGTGCATTGTAATTACAAAAGTTGATATGGCTTCTGGAGATATGCAGAGTCAGTCAATGGATTCAACAGATAATCCATTTGACAGAGCCAATATGCCGGAACTGAATGGACGTTCTACAAAAAAGGGAGATGCATTTGATCTTCTTGAGCAGATGAAATATTTGAAAGATATTTATGCAACTGTTTCAAACAAAGATATTCTGGAATCTCTGAACTGGTGTAAAACGACATATGAAAACAATAAATATATGACGTATATAGCAATTATTTCCTGTTCAGCTCTTGGAATGCCAGGAAGAAAATATGTTCAGGAAAAGTATGATTTTGAAAATGACGGAGATCATTTCAGACCAATGCATCTGAGCAAAATATGGAGCTGGATTTTATGTAATATTGGCATGATGCCAGTGTGTGAAAATTATTATCTGTCATATATCCCCTCTTTTGGTGAAGGATTTCATATGGAGGATGAAAGAAATCAGGAGTATCCGGTAAGAAGAGTTTTCGAGGAAAAGGAAGAAGAAAATCGAACAAAGGCGGTTTATAAGTTATACTTGAATCCATCGCAGGCAGACAGGGATTTATATCTGTACCATATGGATGAGCCAACAGGATTGGATAAATTCTTAAAGAGACATAAAAAAAGAAGACTGGATATTTTAAATAACATAGGAAAAACAAGAAATAGCTAAGGGGGAGAAAAACGTGAAAAATCAATATTGGGGAAGCATCCATGTATTGCCAGACCAAACACAAACGAGTGAAACAGATGCAAGAATGCGAGAATTTTTGTCAAGCCTTCATTTTAAATCACCAAGAAGTTTTTTGGATGATGTGGGAAAATGGTATAACGGACTGAGTAGCAGTTATTCTTCGATGTTTTTAAATGTAGGATATGTAGATAAGTATACGAATCTTCCGGCAACAAAGGATTTTCATGTAAGTATATATGGAGTTAGTGGAATTCACAATATCAGGAGAATTAGTCGATATATAAATTATTATGTAAGTAAGGAAGAAACTCTACTCGGGCAGGATTTTTTTCCGTATATTTTTGATAGTTTCTATTTTTCGGAAGAAGAAGCAAGAGATACTTCTGAGAATGTAACAACATTGCTGGATAAAAAAGTTTCAGTTGACAAAAAGAGAAATGCTCATATTGAGATTAAAGAAAAAGACCGTGATTTAATATGTCATATTGTAGAGCGGCTTTGGTCCAGCCAGATAGAAGATGTAGGAACACGTCTGGTGCTGTGTATAAATGAACAGGAAATTCAATCCAGGTCAGAAGAATTATTAAAGCAGATCTATCTGTTGCTTCCACAAAAACTGCGTATGAATATGGGGTTCTGCACCAACTCTAATCCAAAAGATATAGCATATCTTAGTGGTGAATGTGAACTTCCGGTACATATTTTTACTATGAAGGTTGAAGACATAGAAAAAACAAAACAAGAATTTGCGGCAGCAGAATTTAAATATCCGGTGGTTCTTTTTGACGTGGAGAATCCGGAAAAAGAGGTATGTGATCCGCAACGTCTGAAGCTGATTGAGGAGTTAAGCTATAAATTATCACCTACTTCTGATGCAAAGCTTGCCTATGCAGAAAAACGGATTTTGCAGGAAGAGC